>OGFW01000126.1_pt1 | contig 78919 bp, 78 predicted proteins | sample 1570991 | NCBI WGS metagenome assembly OGFW01 (sample SAMEA2582074, study PRJEB24529) | metagenome | biome: Human gut stool | place: China | collected 2011
GCGCTCCTGAAAACAAACAGTTCTATTTTTTATATTTCTATACACTTTGTTGGCACGCAATACAACATAACCATAGGAAATCCGTAACACTACCTGTAAGCGGCAGTTCATAAGTTAAACTCCGGTTATTTATTCATAATCCTGCGGAATCCAGATTCCATCCTCGCTGTCAGGCTGGATCATTTTTACAAACCGCTCTGCGCCGTCCTCGATAAAAGTGATTTTTATATTGATACCTTCTTTCGAGCCGTCCTGCAACGCCTCCACTTGTACTTTGTTTTCGTTATCCAGCAGATTCAACAGATACTTTGCAGCCAATACCGGATCCTTTAGATTCTGATATAACATAGAACTGGAAAGCAGGCTGTTCATAGCCAATGCATCATACATGCCATTGACCGTGTAATCCATTGGCGTGCCATTAATTTGCGGATATGCCTCATCAAATTCCGTTCCTGATACAATATAATCCAGAAAACGGATATTCTCATCCGTCACTTTATAACTTCCAGCTCTCTCCTCAAACGTAATATCTTCTTTCCACACCGTAACATGTGGATCAGATGTCCATGCATAGTACAAAATCTCTGCTGTGTTTTTTCCATCATAGGAGGTCGTGATCGTATACCCCTTCGAATTTTCATCCGACGTATCCCACATTGGCCACGGGCTTGACCATCCAAAGATGGTATCTCCTTCGTCGATCACAAGCAGCTGCTCCTTCATCATTTTTTTTCTTGCTCCATCCATGCACAAACTGTCAATCGCTGCTCCGTCCCTGTCACAAAATGCATCCGCCCAGGTTTGTAAGAAACTTTGTTGTTGTGCCCGAATCGCATCGGACTGCTTTTTTAATAAGGCATTTAGTTCTGATTCCTGATCAGCCAAAGAATCCTTCTCTGTGTTTAACGTTTGGTCAGTCAGACTGCTTTCTGATAATTCGGTTGCAATATTTTCTTCCACATTATCGTTCTTTTTCGGATTGGTAAGAAAAAGTGCTCCTATTATCACACAGAAAAGCAATGCTGCTGCAATCAGCCAGAAGGTCGGCTTTTTAAAATTCAGGATTCCTTTTACTCTCTGTTTCACACCCACTTCCCCAAATGCTAACGGGCAGACGGTGATCATTTTTCCCGGCACATGGAACGAAAGCAGGACAAGTGAATACTCTTTTTTCTGCTCTGCGCTCCAGTCCTTTATCACACGCTCATCGCATGCCATCTCAATGTCCCGGCAAAACAAAATGTACGCCAGCCAGCAGAACGGATTGAACCAATATACTGCAAACAGCACATAACCAAGTGGTTTCCACAGATAATCCAGCCGTCTGATATGCGCTTTTTCATGCGCCACAACATTTTTTATCTGAACTTCTTTTAACGATGATGGCAGATAGATCCGAGGATTTAACACTCCAAAAATAAATGGTGTCTGGATTCTGTCACAAATATAGATATTTCCTTCTATGCGGACGGATTCTCTCACTTTCCTGCGAATATGTACATAACTGACTGCTGCATATACGATCAAAACCGCTACACCGCATAACCAGACAGATGCAATCAGGTTCATCGGGTTTTGCGCCGTCTCCTGCTCCGGAACTGTGATACCCTCAAAATAATATTTTGCAAGATACCGGTTTGCCGTGTTGTCTAAAGCCGGCATTTCTGCCAGAACCTGCGATGTTACCGCACCTGCTTCAATGCTTACAACCTGTGCGTTTGGTGCGAGGCTAAATGTCGTCTCTAATTGAAACGGGCACAGCAGCCGGATTCCAACCAACGCCCACAAGATACAGTGAATCCACTTCGGCGATCTCCGCAGCAGACAGCGTGCCAGCACCACAACCACGATCAGCACACTGGCAGATATACTCATGTTCAACAATTTCAAAAAGAGTCCTGACATTTTCAGCCCTCCTTTCCAATAGCATCGATCATTTTCTTTATCTCGTCCACCTCTGATTTATTTAATTTTTTTCTCGTTGTGAACGCGGCAAGAAACGCCGGAAGCGAACCTCCAAAGTTTTCCTCCACAAATTTTTCACTCTGGGCAGCGTCGTATTCCTCTTTCGTCATCCGGGCGGAAACCATTCCTTTTTCGTTCTGAAAGATTCCCCGCTCGCACAACCTCTTTAAAACCGTGTAAGTGGTCGACTTTTTCCAACCAAGCTTCTGCTCACATAATTTCACCAGCTCACCGGACGGAAGCGGTTCATTGCTCCATATGATTTCCGCAAACTGCGATTCTACTACCCCTAATCTTAATTCCTCCATTGTTACCTCCTTGGTCTAATGCTTGTAGACTTGTTGTTTTTAGTCTACAGTCATTAGACCAATTTGTCAAGAAAAAAATCCACAGATATGTGGAAATCAATTACTTTTTTCCTCATATCTGTGGATAAATAAATTTTTATAAATTTGTTTCCTTCCAAAATCACTCCCACAAATCGCCCCAGATATCCGTGCACAACTTTGTACAATATTCTCTGGAAAAATTTGCATCCTGTTCTATGATCGCATTTTTTCCTGCCATTTCATCTGTATAGTCTCTCAGAAAGTAAGTGGTAACTCCGCCATGCCCCTGTTCCACCTGTGTCACAAGTGCATTCACGCCATAGTCTGTAATAAAGCCCTCACCATTTTCATCAAGTCCGATTGTGACTTCCGCCATGCCACCGACCATGCGGTTAGCGATCCCATCTCCACTACTCGAAGTCCAGTTTACATAATTTCCAAGCGAATAGTAAACGAGTGTCTGGTTTCCGGTTGTCTCATCTGTCACCCACTCAACAGGTTCGATCACATGAGGATGCGTTCCTATCACCAGATCAACGCCATTTCTAACAAAAATCTCTGTCCATTTTTTCTGCATGCTGTCTGGCTGCAAACTGTATTCTGTTCCCCAATGCGAGCACACTACAACAAAATCCGCCTGTTCTCTGGCGGAGGCAATGTCACTTACGACTTTTTCCTCATCTAAAAGATTGACTGCATATGGCATATCCTGTGGCAGTGCAATGCCATTCAGACCATATGTATAATTTAATAGCGCAATTTTTATTCCATTCTGCTCTAAAACGATAACGCTATCCTGCGCATCCTGACTTTTATTAATTCCAAGAATTTTTATGTCAGGATATTTTTTCTCCCAGTTTGAAAGGCAATTAGTAATTCCTTTTTTCCCCTGATCCATCGCATGATTTGTTCCATGCAAAATGACATCAAATCCGGTTTCTGCCAATGCATCCGCCACCTCGTAAGGTGCATTAAAGCTTGGATAACCAGATACTCCCAGTTCCTCTCCGCCAATGATAACTTCCTGGTTGACAATCGCAATGTCTGCCGCCTGCACCTCGTCTTTCACATTGGCAAAAAGACCGGAAAAATCATAAGAGCCATCCTCTGCCTGACAGCTTTCTTCCACCGGAGTGTGAAGCAGAACATCCCCGACCATGGCAAGTGTCACGGTCGGACCTGAATACACATCTGAGATTTCCGGCTCCTCGGTTGTAATATCCACAGCCTGTTCTGTCTCTGCCTGAATGTTATCCACGCTTTCTGTATTTTCGACTTCGTTATCCACGGAAGCTTCCTCTACATGGTTGAAACTGTAGATCATTTCCTGCCTGTCACACCCCGATAGCGTGAACATGGCAAGCAATATCATTGGTATCTTTTTCATTTTCACCTCCTACGAAAGCAACGCCTGATACACATCCCTCTTACTGATCCCACGGTCTTTTGCCACAAGTTTCATTGCCTCTTTCCGTGCAATGCCCTGGCTCTCATATACCTGCATATGTTCCTCTAATGTCATGGATTCCCAGTTTTTCTTCTCTTCCTCGGCAATCTCCTCAAAACTCTTTCCCTGCAAAACAAGGACATACTCGCCGCGCGGTTCGTTTTCCTCATAATAGCGGAGACTGTCACTTAGCGTTGTCTGCATTTTTTCCTCATATCGCTTTGTAAGCTCCCTGCAGATTGTAAGCTTTCTGTCACTTCCAAGAACACTCTCCAGTTCCTCCAACGTTTTCACAAGATGGTGTGGCGCCTCATAGATAATGATGGTTCTTGTCTCATTTGCAAGCCCGTTTAAAACAAGCGCCCGCTCTTTTTTATCCCTCGGCAAAAATGCCTCAAACGCAAATCTTCTCGTTGGAAGTCCTGACATCGTAAGTGCTGTAATACAGGCTGCCGGTCCCGGAAGGGAAGTCACTTCGATTCCTTCTTCATAACAGATGCGCACGAGATCTTCCCCCGGATCAGAAATACCCGGCGTTCCTGCGTCCGTGATAAGTGCAATATTTTTCCCTTCGCGAAGCTTGTCCACCAATTGATATGCTTTGTCAATCTTATTAAATTCATGGTAGCTTGTCATAGGTGTCTTGATCTCAAAATGATTCAGCAGTTTGATGGAATTTCTCGTATCTTCTGCTGCGATCAGGTCAACCTCTTTTAGCGTGCGGAGGACCCGATAGGTAATATCCTCAAGGTTTCCAATCGGTGTTGCGCACAAATATAACTTTCCTGCCATCATTATTCTCTCTCCAAAATCCTCCCGGAAGTATTTTTCAATTTATCTTTTTGCATAGATCAAAATGATAATGTTCTGAATATTTGTTACGAAGCAATATAAATGAAATGGTACAACTAACAAAAAACTAAATTATATCTGTCCGCTGCGCATCAGTCATTTTTCGCATAATTATAAAAAAAGCACACGTAAATATAATGCCTTTCATCATTGTGGTTGTTGTAAGTGCCCACCATATTCCCAAAATTCCTAGCACACCACTACTTAAAATGATTGCAAGCGGAATACGAAGCGATGTGAATACAATACTAATCACACTACACAGGCGAGTCCTGCCAAGTCCCGATAATGCACCTACTGTCATCAGCTCAACACATAAAAAAGCTTCGCTGTATCCGACAATGATCAAATAGTCAACTGCTGTTGCGATCGCTGTCTTCTCATGGAAAAACACGCTTGCGATCGGTACTGGAACAACTACAAACACAAGGGTGATTAAAATTCCCCATATACCAACGGTGCACAACGATGCACGATATCCCTTCTTCACACGTTCGGTTTTACCAGCACCATAGTTTTGACCGATAAAAGCGTTCATAGCTGCGCCAAATCCATCTGCCGTATTCCATGAGATTGATTCAATCTGACCGCCCACACGCTGCGTAGCGATTGCCTCTGGACCAAAACCAGCTACCATACGTGTCAATACCATAGAGATAAAACAATACACCATACCCTGAAGTGCAGTAGGAATACCTATTTTGCAGATTCCCTGCACATATTCCAACGGAATTTTTACAAACAAGCGAAGACCTTTCAACACATTTTCCTTCTTCTGTAATATAACTCCAAACAGCATAATCATTGTAACAATTACCTGTGCCAAAACAGTTGCCATCGCTGCGCCTGCCGCTCCAAATCTCTGAAATGGTCCCGGTCCAAGAATCAAAACAGGGTCCAGGATCATATTCGCCGCCAAACCAAAAAGATTTGCAATAAAAGGAGTTTTAGAATCTCCCTGAGCCGTATATATTCCCGTTAATGTGAATGATAAAAATGAAAAAACAATGAATCCGCATGCAATCTTAGTGTAATCCAACGCAGCACTCAATGTTTCCGCATCATCCAGCTTGAAAAATCCAACTAGCTGATTTGCAAATAGTGCTACAATGATCCCATATGCGAGTCCCATCAATAATGCCAACTGCATCGCTGTCTGTGCATATCCATGTGCCTTTTCCTTCTCTCCTCGTCCTATGCACTGTGCAATCTGTACCTGGCCTCCCATTCTTGCCATCGAAGCAAGCCCCTGCGAGAGCCATGTAAACATACCTCCAACGCCTACTCCGGCAACCGCCTTGGCGCCTAGCAGTCCAATCCATGCCATATCGGTAATATTATATAATGTTCCTAGAAATGACGATGCCATAATCGGAATCGCAAGTTTCGTTAATGTCTTTAAAATTGGTCCTTTTGTTAAATTTCCTTCCATTCAGTCCCTATTAATTCCTTTTCCTTTGTATTTCCTTCTGCATGACGTTCTATTTCTGTACATAAATTTTTCAATCATTTTATACATACTTTACCTTTTATCCCTCTATCTTTGTTTCTGCATTTACTCTTTCTTCTCCATCATCTTCGGAATCACAAAGTACATCACGATTCCGAGCGCCACGATTCCAAAAGAGATAATCTGTGATGTGGAAAAAATTCCTAAGCTTCCACGATAATCATTTCGTAAAAATTCGATCAAAAATCTTCCCACTCCGTAGAGCACCAGATAACCTGCTGCCACTCTGCCCGGCTCTGGCTTCTTAGATGCATACCACAGTAATACGCCACAGATCAGGAAATCACCTGCGGAAGAGATCAGCTGTGTCGGAATCAGGCTTACACCATTTGGTGCAAAATCAGAATGTGTAAAGGTAATGCCATACCACGCATGTGTCTCTCTTCCATAGCAGCAACCGGCACAAAAACATCCAATACGCCCAAATCCCTGTGCCATGGAAACTGCAGGCATCACAAGATCAAAATAAGAAATAAAATTTTCTTTTTTGATACGGCAATAGACATAACTTGTCACAATTCCACCGATAATTCCACCATAAACGACATATCCGTTTTTGAAATCCCATAAAATAGATGGATCTTCCATAATTGCCGGAAGCTCTACAATATAATAGAGCAGGCGACAGCCAACCATTCCACCAATCAACGCACATAAAAATATACCGAAAATCGTATCCTCACTTAAGCCTCTCTTCTTTCCCCGGTAATTACATAGGAAAAGTGCCGAAGCAAATCCAATCGCAATCATCAATCCATACATATAAACCGTGATCGGTCCAAGCGTTATCTTATTAAACATATAATCCTCCTTGTTTTGTGAAACAAAATGCGAACCCTCTGGTGAGCAGAGGGTGTGTCCTCCTTGTTTTGCGAAGCAAAATGCGACTGCTCTTGCAGGAGCAGAGGATTTAGCCTCCTTGTTTACCAGACTTATAAACTGATAATTACGAAACTCTCATGCCGTAGATTTAATTGTGCTAAAATAACAAAAGCTTGAGAAGACACTGGGGAGCCGCCGGTTCTTGCATGGCAGACATAGCAACTTGCTGTGGCTGGCATGTTAGTACCGCTGCGAGCGACACGTAGCGAAAGCGTGTCTTCGAAAATTTTGTTATTTTATCACAATCTTCACACGCCGTATTGAGTTTCGTATTACCAATCAATATCCATAAATGTCATAAATCTCATCCGTATACACACCCTGCTCCTTGTATACAATGAGCGGCTTCTCCACTGTCACACGGGATTTTCCTCCGCGCAATCCCTCGATCAACACCATATTCGGTTCCTTATCAATATAAGGATATACCAGGCGCATACGCTTCGGCTCTATCTTATATTCCACCATTTTACTCATGATTTCTGCCAGACGGAACGGGCGGTGTACCATATAAAATCTGCCTCCCGGCATAAGCATTTTTGCGCTCTCCCGCAAAATATCGTCCAGCGTGCACAAAACCTCATGCCTTGCGATCGCTTTTGCTGTGGATGGCGAGTTTTCCCCATGAGTGCCGATCATGTACGGCGGGTTTGTTGTGATGACATGAAAAGAAGATGCTCCAAAAATATTTGAAGCATCCCTGATATCTCCTGTGACTACTTTGATCTTATCCTCGAGATGATTGTACGCGACACTGCGTCTTGCCATATCTGCGCTTTCTTCCTGAATCTCTAACGCTGTAAAATCTGCTGCGTCCGTCTTTGCTTCCATTAAAATCGGAATAATTCCGGTGCCGGTTCCAAGATCCAGTACTTTTTCCCCTGCCTTTGCTTTCGCAAAACCGGATAACAGCACAGCGTCCATGCCAAAACAGAAACGCGCCGGATTCTGGATGATTCCATATCCATTGCGTTGCAGCTCGTCCAAACGCTCTCCTTCATGAATCAGATTATTTTGTATCATCAATCTTTGACTTTCCTCCACGGTCTTCTAATGCAGCCAGCTCTTTCATTTCCTCGGCAGTAAGCTTCACATCTCTGCGTCGTTTTGGTTTGAATTTCAACTGATCTGCCTGATATTCCCGCAGTTCCTTCTCATCGTTGACTTCCACTAAAACTTTTACAAGCTGGCGAAGTACATTTACAGAAGAAACTTCGCCCTTCAAACCATCATCCGTTGTGACATAATCACCAACATTTGGCAGACGGCTGTTGAGATACTCGTATGTCTCTTCCTCATTTTTCAGACAGCACATCAGTCTGCCGCACACGCCGGAAATCTTGGTTGGATTCAGGGAAAGATTCTGCTCCTTCGCCATTTTGATTGATACCGGTGCAAACTCGGAAAGGAATGTGTGACAGCACAGTTCACGTCCACAGATTCCATATCCTCCCATAATCTTTGTCTCATCGCGGACACCGATCTGACGCAGTTCGATCCTTGTGCGGAATACTGCTGCAAGATCTTTTACCAGCTCACGGAAATCAATTCTTCCGTCTGCGGTAAAATAGAACAGCAGCTTGTTATTATCAAATGTGTATTCTGCTTCCACTAACTTCATATCCAGCTTGTGTTTTGCAATCTTTTCCAGACAGATCTTAAACGCCTCTTTTTCCTTCTGGCGGTTCTTCTCTGCCTGCTTTTCATCCTGCTCAGTCGCAATGCGGATGACCGGTTTTAATGGCTGGACAACGCTCTCCTCGGACACCTCCCTCGGATCGGTCATGACAGTTCCCATCTCAACGCCTCTTGCAGTCTCAACAATTGCATGCATGCCTGCTTTTAACTGTAACTTTCCAGGTCCGAAATAATATATTTTACCTGCATTCCGGAAACGGATTCCTACTACTTTTACCATTCTAGTTCTCCTTAATTGTCAGCAGTAATAACTCAATCACCAGATCAAAGTTTACGTTTGCGTCCAGACGTATCTGGGCTTTACGCAAAGCTTCCAAAATACTGTTGATTCCATTGTAAGAGCTTTTTTCTGCCTGTCGTTTTATGTCGTAGACCTCATCCTTGAAAATAAGGCCATTTACATCACCTGTTGCTTTAAAATATAATACATCACGATACCAGATCATCATCAGATCAAAGTAATCGTTAATTTCTAATTTATAATCTGCAATCTGCTTTACCGCAGCGGTCATCTCGTAGAGATCAATATCATCGAGACGCTTGATCAGCTGCAGTGCGCTTGCCTTCATCTCATTAAAATCATCAGAGGACGCAAGCTGGATCGCTTTTCCCACATTTCCCTGTGCAAACGCCACACACACATCCGCCTGATAGTCAGGGATCTGATACTTTTCCATCAGGAACTTTTTAATTTTCTCATCCGGCACAACTTTAATATTCAACGTCACGCATCTGGATAAGATCGTTGGCAGAAATGTGTCCGCATTTGTTGTCAAAAGCATAATGATTGCATATGCCGGCGGCTCTTCGATCGTTTTCAGGAGCGCATTCTGTGCCTGCTGGTTCATCTTCTCCGCCTCATCAATGATATATATCTTGTGCTCACTGCTGTATGGCTTTACATCAATATCATTATTTACCTGTGTGCGGATATCATCCACAGAAATGGTATTTGGCTTCTCATGGTTTACATAAATAATATCCGGCTGATTATGTCCCAGTGCCTGTCTGCAGGAATGGCACTCCATACATGCCTCTTTTCCATGCTTTTCACACTGCAAAGCCATTGCAAATGCCTCCGCCAGCATCATTTTTCCGGATTTGTCCGGTCCATTGATGATGTACGCATGGGATACTTTATCCATCCCGATCGCGTTCTGTAAATGCTCTATAATCTGCTCATGTCCGATAATATCTTTAAATCCTGCCATATGCCGCTCCTTTAAGTCAATATATCTAACAACAATCCACGGATCTCACCTATCCTGCTCAGGATCGCAATGTGATCCTTCTCATCCTTCACAAGCTCCCTTGCCAGTTCATCCAGATTTGAATCGATCAGCCGGATCAGTCCATACACTCTGTGCCGTCCTTTGCGGTCTAAGAAATTCTCTCTGGAAAACTTGTGTGAACGATACACCACCTCATTTAAAAAGTCTTTGATCAGTCCACGGTATTTTTTCATATCGCGGATATCCATATGCTGTGCAATACGGTTCCCCTGTGCCGTGATATCATTCATCAAAAGATCGACTTTTGCCTGAAGATCTGCATCGGTGATGGCACTCGCCAGAGTGAATTTGAATGTTCCATCTCCGGTTTCCGTTGTCACTGTATCAGGTACCTGTGTCACCTGTGCTATATTATTTACTTTAATATCCACCAATGCCCACCTTCTTTCCTACCTGTCTTCTAAAATTGCCCTGCGGATCTCTTCCTCTGTCTCATCGAGATCCTGATTGACAAATCTCCTTGTGATCCCTGCTTCCTTTAACTTTTCCCCGGAAAAATCTTTTGCATCTGACAGAAATCTGCGGCAGAGTTCCTCATACTTCGGGCTTTCCTGCATCCGCTCCCTGTTTAACGCCCGGCTCAGGCGTTCGCCGTCTTCCACTTCTATATAAATCGGCACAACTTTCTCTTTTCCAAAGTAATCACGGATCTTTAAATAAGATTCCAGTGTTCCTATGATCAGATAATTCTGGTGTTCCAGATCGATCTGGTCATCATTCACGGTAAGATATTTCCAGATCCCATGGATGGTATCGTAAGCTCGAAGCTCGATAATACGCCCTTCACGCTCCAATTCTTCCACTTTCTTCTCATCACAGAAAAAATATTCTACCCCATTTTTCTCCCCGGCACGCACCGGTCTTGTCGTATATGGAACAATGGTCTTTAATGAGAGACTTTCATCTCCCAATATCTTTTTAAACAGGGTATCTTTTCCCGTGGAACTTTTTCCCATGATACAATATATTTTACCCATTTTTCCTGCCTCATTTAGTATAATATAGTCTTTAAAAATATACAATCTTTAGAATTTTTTCCTGCACATCAGAACCACCTTCTATTTGCAGTCCAAGTGATAAGCATTCCTCAATATTATCCGCCAGACGCTTCGTGATGATCTCACCCGGAACGATCATCGGAATCCCCGGCGGATACAGATAAATCGTGTCCGCAGACATATTTCCGACTGCTTCCTCTAACGTTACTTCTTTATAAGGAAGCTCCTCCGCCTGATAAATCTGCATTTCACGCGGATATTTCTGATATATTTTCTCAATAAAGGAATGATACATCCCATCATCTGGCAGATGATTCAAATTTTTGCTTCCTTTTGAAATGTCCTCCTGCATCTTTGCATCAATCTCATGCAGTGCGCCTGCCAGACGCTCCAATCCTTCATCCTCGTCCATCAGACTTGTCATTCCCAGCACATAATAACCGGAAACCATCTCCATCTGTAAATGGTATTTTTTCAAAAAAATCTGATGCAGTTCATCCCCTGTCATCCCAGCTCTCTCCGCAAAAATGACCAGTTTGGAATCGTCCCAGTCAAATGCTTCCTCAATACTCAAATCTTCATTCTGCATGACATGCAGGTATTTTAAATCGGCTGTTTTCTCATAAAAAGCTGTCAGACGCTTTCTGTAATCTGCAAAAAGCTGCTGCCCATGTTCTGCAATCAGCCGGATACACGAATCCATTCCCGCCATAAAAATATAGGATGGTGAACTCGTCTCGTAAATGGACAGATACCGCTCCACCCGCTTCGCATCGATGAGATCAGACGCCAGATGCAGCAGCGCTGTCTGGGTAAACGACGGCAATGTCTTATGTAAACTCATAATCACTGCGTCCGCACCAAGTTTTACTGCATTTTCCGGGAAACCGCCTCCGAATCCAAAATGCGCTCCGTGTGCTTCATCCACGATAAGCGGAATCCCATGTTCATGGCACACCTCTGCAATCTTCGCCACGTCTGACACAATTCCCTCATACGTTGGGGAAGTGAGAATCACTGCCACTGCGTCAGGATTTTCATATAACGATTCCTGCACCTGCTCTACCGTGATCTGCCCCTGGATTCCATTTTTTGTGATGGAAGGATACAGATATTCTGCCTGCAGTTCATTCATATATAATGCATGATAGACTGCTTTGTGACAATTTCTTGCGACTAATACCTTGTCTCCACGCCTTGTGGCAGCACTGATGGCAGCCAGCAATCCACAGGTACTTCCATTTACAAGAAAAAAACACCGTTTTGAATGGTAAAGCTCTGCTCCGCGCACTTCGGCTTCCTTTATCACACCGGTCGCATGATGCAGATTGTCAAATCCGTCAATCTCTGTGATATCAATCTCATACGGATTGGGAAACGACAGACTTTTTCTTTTATGTCCCGGCATATGGAACGGATAATAATCCGACTGTGCATATTCCTCTAAATCATCTATCAAATACTTCATGTAAGTCTGCTCCTGATGTTCTATATCCATACCGGTATATGATACCAAATAGATACCGATATACCTTAGTATAACACACTTTCCCCGCAGATTCAGCAATGACTTGCGTTACCATTCACTCATTACTCTTGAAAAAGAAGCATTTCCTATGCTATAGTATTTTAGATTGCGAATCGAACGATAAAATTCTGGAGGTATATTATGGAAAATGCGCTTGTGATCCTCTGTGGCGGAAACAGCACACGGATGGGAACCGATAAGGCTCTTCTTCCTTTTGGCGACACCTGTTTAATTGAATATCTTGTCAGAAAATTTCAGCCGTATTTTTCCAGAATTTATCTCTCGGTAAAAATAAAGGGGGATTACGCCCACCTGAAACTTCCGGTGACTGAAATCCCGGATATCTATCCGAACCAGGGACCAATGTCCGGCATTTTTTCCGGCTTATCCATGATCGATGAGGAACGTGCATTTTTTATGTCCGTAGACACTCCGTTTCTGGAACCGAAAACAGGACTTGCCCTGCTCTCGGAGCTCGGTGACGCCGATATCTGTACACTTGAGGGAAAGGCTTCCTATCTCGAAACTGCAACTGCAGCCTACTCCAAAAATTGCATTACAACCATCGGAAAATGTCTCCTGCTCCACCAGCTCACGTTCAACACCCTGCGGGAGAAATGCAACACCAAATACGTGACCGAGTCCGCGATCGCCGAGGCAGCACCGACACCGATCGATATCCAGTACTATAATCTGGACACTAGAGATAATTATTATCATGCGCTTCGTATTTTAAGCGGAATTGTACAGCCAAATTCTTCTCAGGCGTTGATTGAATATTTTAAAGACACCAGAGATTTATTTTTGCATACAACCCCGGTAATCTCCTTTGTGGCAAAACCGGGAACGATCATGACGCCTCTTATTGAACGTCTGCTTCCTTTATTAGAGCGCGAGGGATTAAAAGTCGTACACCTCATCAAAGAGGATTCCTCTGTCGTATTCAAAAACGTCTTTTTTGAGCCGACACTGGAAAATCTCTCTTCGTCCCTCTCCGGGGCTGACCTTGTACTGACGGAAAATCTTGGTTCAGATGCGCCGAATAAAATTGAAATTCTACGAAAGAACTGGTCGGAAACGCCGTTATTTGCAGAAAAAGATCTGATCGCTGTACTTGCTGATTTTCCGTATCATGCAGAGACTTCCCTCCCGGTCTTTGAACTGAACAAACTGAAAAATATTGTCACATTCCTCCGGGAATATCTGAGTAAACAATAAGAACCATAAGAGGCTGCCCGCGGGCAGCCTCTTATAAATATCGTGCCAGATCCGGCATCCAGTCTCCAAAGAACACCTCGTCTCTGCACATTGTATTCCAGACAGGACTTAAAAAAGCAATGATCCGATGCAATACTGTTTCCCAGGAAACATCCTCTGTTCCCTGCTTCCTTATATATTTTTCCCACCGTTTTTTCATATAGGTGTAGGTTTCATAAGATGCCAGCATTTCAATCCTTTTTTCCTGTGGAATCACTTCCTCTTTTTCGCAGAAAAAAGAGAGTGTCTCGTAAATATGCCGTCCATCGACAGTTTCCTGCTTCAGCAGACGAAATGTTGTATCATATACCTCCATAGAAGGAATCAGTTCCAGATATTTGAGGATTGTAAAAAGTTGTTCTGCCAGATATGTTTCAACCGGAAAATGTTGATACGCTGCACATTTCTTCTCAAAAAATACAGACTGCAGCTCCTGTTTTTCCGGCTTTGCTGCATCATATACCAATGGACTAATACGGATGGTAAGCGGAATCTTCATTTCCTCCCATTCTCCAGTTATATAAACCAGATAGTCCTGTTCCTCTTTTTCCACAGAATAATTCCAGCGGATATGATATTCCCGTTTCGCGCAGATCGCCTCTGCAAAATCAGTGATCCACTTTTCGTCCAATACCTGCTGTTCTTTCCCATCATCCTGCCCGTATACAAAATGAAGTGGCTTCTGCCACTCCTTTCGATAACTGTCGAGGTCAAAAGCCTCACGGTTTTTCAGCCATAACCGCTTTGCAAAACCGGTTTCCAGAATTTGGAACATTAGTGTTTCCTGCAAAAATCCTTCCAGCAGATTTGCAAATGGGATTTGATACTCTATGCTTTTTTCTTTTAACTTCTTCTTCGTAAGTAGGTTCTGTTCCATTTAAAGCCAGACTCCAATCATATTCTGAACTTTTTTCACAACTTTACGCTCTTTTGCATAATACATCAGTTTTGCAATATCCTTCTTCGGATCTTTTATGTAAGCCATCAGTCCTTCTTTGAATCTTTCCCGATCCATCTTGTCCTCGTATTTTAAACATTCACAGATCAGTCTTTCCTTCTCAAAAATCCTGACTGTCACATCAGAAAGCTGTATTTCTGTCACTCCAAGCTCCAAAGTCTCCGGCTCTGCATACATCGGAATAATCTTCGGATAATCCATTTTAAAACGTGATTTGGAAGTATTCTTATCCACCGCAAGCCGCCAGCCATACGGTTTCTTTTTGATATAGCCATACGCATATAACGCATTCTCCAGATTCAGCACACAGTCCGGAAATAGCTTTGCCACAAGCTCCTCCTCCGTAAAATCACTGAGATGAACTGCATAATAACCGTTTTTTACGCGCAGAATATCCCCTTTTTCCACAAAATCAAGGATTCTGCGATAATCGATCCCCAGCCCGGCGAGCTGGCTCTTTTTTACAATTCCGCCATTATCCAGAATAAACTTCTTTACTTTGTCTAACAGCAACTCTCTTTTTTCACTGACTGCATATGACTCCGACATGCTTTATCTCCATCTTCTGCGTCTTCTACGTTTTTTTCTGATTCTTCGTTTCTGATCTTTTCTGTCTCTACGAACGGCTCTGTTGTGTTTGATAATATAGTAATTATCGTAAAAACGTTTTAAGAAAAATAAAAGTACACCAAGCAAAATCACTGCAACAATGAGTAATACCACAACAATCGGTTTCACCTGCACCGTGGAGACTGCTTCCTGTTCCTCCTCCTCGGTCGACTCATTGTCAAATGCATAGCCTTCCACGACCACGCCGGTTGTCTTAATATCTGCTTTTCCTACATTTCTTCCCGCATAAGTATACGTGATGCTCCCTGCGATCTCCGGGTCGCTGTCATTATATTCCACGGAAGATGAGGAGTCTGAAAATTCTGCTGTTTTCGGCAGAACAATGACGGCATCTTTATCAAGCTCCACAAATGGCGCAATATTGTCCAGATTACCATTATCCACTGTTGTCTCTGCGCTGTAATCCGTATCATTTTCCGCTACATTCAGCACCTGAAAATTGTCAAATGCGTAATCAAATAAGTTTACTGTATCAATAAACTGATTCGGTGACTGCGTATTCATTACCACACAGATTAAAGTCATGCCATCTTTTTCCGCATAAGTCACCAGCGTGCTGTTTGCAGTCGCCGTGTATCCGGTCTTTCCGCCGACACAGTACGGATATAAATACTTACGGTTCGCATTGTGGTAAGTGCACAGCATATCGTGATGATTCCTTAACACCGTCTCCTCCGCATGCTTATTGGTTGGAGGGATTGTATACATCTTCGTTCCGATAATAATACGAAACGTTTCATTCTGATAAGCCGCCTGCGCGATCAACGCCATATCATGTGCGGTCGTGTAATGATTTTCATCCTGTAAGCCGTGCGGATTGGCAAAATGTGTGTTGGTACAGCCTAATTCTTTTGCTTTGGCATTCATCATGTCCACAAAATTTTCTACCGTGCCGCCCACATGTTCTGCGACAGCATAAGCACATTCATTTGCCGACTCTAACATGACACCATAAAGACACTGCTCTAAGGTCATCTGCTCGCCATAATCTCTGGCAATTCCCGATCCTTCCGTGTTGTTGATCGCATCATCCGAAAAAGTGACCATGTCACTCAGATTACCATTTTCTAACGCCAGCAGCGTGGTCATGATCTTTGTGATACTCGCCGGGTAGTGTGCTTCATCACTATTTTTTTCATAAAGGATCGTGCCTGTGGATTCTTCCATTAAAATAACACCCGGTGAGAGTGTTTCCGGCGCGTCCGGCCAGTAGTCTGCCGCCTTGACGTCCACTTTTCCAAGACAGACAGTAGATATAATCGTAAGGATCAGGCATGCTGCCTTTTTCCATCTATTTTTCAACATCATAAAAACTCCAAATCTATATTAAATCTATTAATTTCGCACAATCCGTCCCATGTATACACAATTTTTACGGATTGTTACTGTTCACCCGTAACTCGTTCCTGTAACAACAACGTTACTCTATCAACATTATTAGTATAATAGTTGGAAAAAATACATGCAACAATTTTTCATGATTTTAAGATTATATTTTGTTTTCTGGTAAACAGTTTCATTTTTATCGTCTGAATCTGCAAATGCACACTTGAAAGTTAGTGTTTTCTTATTGTAGAATATAAACGATTGTTTCACGATGCTGTGCTTTTACTGCACGGATCGTTTGAAAATATATTTCAGGAAAAAATTTATAGTTTACATAATATAGAAAGGTTGTTTTATGAGATTAAGAAATATTCCAGGCGCAGAGGAAGCTATTTTAAACAGTGAATACTGTATCAAAAATCCAGAGGAGCAGAAAGGACACTGGCAGGACTGTTTTGACAAAGTGCAGCCGCTTCATATCGAAATCGGGATGGGAAAAGGTCGTTTTATCATGGACATGGCTGCCCTGCACCCGGACATTAATTACATCGGCATCGAGCGTTACTCCAGCGTACTTTTACGCGCTTTGCAGAAAATGGAGCAGAATCCGCTTCCTAATATTAAGTTTATCTGCATGGACGCTGCCGATGTTGCAGAGGTTTTCGCCAAAGACGAAGTCGACCGTATTTACTTAAACTTCTCCGATCCCTGGCCGAAAGACCGCCACGCCAAGAGACGTCTCACTTCCAGACAATTTTTCGCGCGCTATGACCAGATTTTGAAAAAAGAAGGACATCTGGAATTTAAGACTGACAATCAGGATCTTTTCACATTTTCATTAGAGGAAGTTCCGGAAGCCGGCTGGAAATTAGACGCTTCCACCAGAGACTTACACCATGATCCTGTCTTAAACGAAGGAAACGTCATGACGGAATATGAAGAAAAGTTTTCCTCCAAGGGAAATCCGATCTGTAAATTGATCGCTTCAAGATAGAAAAAAAGCCCGGTACCAACGGTTTTACACCATTGATACCGGGCATTTTATTTATCCTTCAATTGCAATGTAACGTTTTTCCGGAACTGCTTTCTTCTGTTCTTTCGGAACGTCCAATGTCAGGATACCATTTTCGTATTTCGCATGAATATCTTCCTCTTTCATGTTCTCACCAACATAAAAGCTTCGGCTCATGCTTCCTGCATAACGTTCACGTCTGATGTATTTGTCATTCTTATCCTTCTCATCCTTGTCGAGTCCCTTCTCGGCACTGATAGTCAGGTATCCATCGTTCAACTCAAGATGAAGTTCATCTTTCTTAAATCCTGGAAGATCAATTGCTACTTCGTAGCCATTGTCTGTCTCCTTAACATCTGTCTTCATCATATTCTTTGCATGTTTGCCATACAATGTTCTATCAACATCCGGGAATGAAAAATTCATTAAATTGTCAAAATCATCAAATAAACTCTCTCCAAAAATACTAGGCATCAACATAAGTCATCTCTCCTTTTCTATCTGTCCACTTTTTTGTGGATATTCATATGCTCATTAACCTTGTTTCTTTGGAACTAACAGATTAAGGAACTCGGGGAATCTTTCTTTCTCTTTTGTTCCCTCTTCCTTTGTTCTGACTATGTTATACACCTGTTTGTTAGCACTGTCAATAGGCGAGTGCTAATTTTCTGTGAACTTTTTGTGAAATCCCGGAATTATTTATACAATTGTCCTTAATATTTATATCATTCATTTTTACATGCTTCAATTAATATTTAAAATCAGATTTATGCCTGATCAAAAAAGGCATTAAATAAAATGGCTTGATTGATTCATGTTTTCCCGAACCAGATGACTTGATTTCAAAAGCATTGACTTTACTTCTCTCTGAAATCAGGAAATCAACTTCATAATAATGTGTGCTGCCGGCTTTTTCCCATGTGTGATAGTAAAGTTCTCTTCCTGATGCTGCTATCATCTGTGCAACCAGATTTTCATACAAAAATCCAAGATTCGCCGGTAGTTTATCAGAAAGCAGCTTTGCGTAAACATCATTTTCTGTTACCGGACGATCTATAAACATCAGTGTAACAAACAATCCGATATCCGCCAGATACAACTTATAGCTGTCAAAATCTTTCGTATCTGCCAGGCTTACCCTCGGATCTGTCGAATTATAGCATGGTAAAATTGTTTTTGAGTCAATCAACTCATACAATAATTCCTCAGCTCTTGTATTATTTTTCTTTCCAATGGCTGATGTGATCCGGTATTTTCTTGAATCTTTTGATAACTGGGCAGGAATGGCATGATATAATGCAGATATTCTGCCGGATGCATCAATTTTTTTAAAATCATCTTCATACAAGGATATAATCTGCCTTTTTACCATATCAATTTCCGAAAATTTTTTTCCTTCCACATAGGCTTCTACTGCCTGTGGCATCCCTCCCACAGCCATATATATCCTTAAATCTCTCATTAATTTACGATTTGTCGCCTGCCCAATAGCAGTCCCCATATCATAAATCTGTTGTAAAAGTTCGTAACTGTTTCCAGATAATTGTAGCTTCGGTCAGCCACAAGATGTTTGATTGCCTGCCTTGCTTGTGGGAAAAGCTGAACCTCATCAAATATAATTAACGATTCATGTTCATATAATGTCACTCCGGTTTCCGCCTTCAAGCAAAACCGCGTATTTGTCCGAATACTTCTCTTTCCATGCTGACAACTGGTCATATACTTTTCCTTATTTTGTTCTTTTCTTCAAGATTCTATTTGTCAAATTTGTGCTTTTCTTCAAGATTTTAAAATTGGATTCAAATAAAAAAGCTGCAACCCAAGTAAAATCAAGGGTTTGCGACATAAAAAAAGCACCGACCCCATAGCCTATGCTATAAAACCGATACTTCTGTAATGCGCCACCAGGGGTTCGAACCCTGGACACCCTGATTAAGAGTCAGGTGCTCTGCCAGCTGAGCTAGTGGCGCATGTCTTTCAGCGACGAATGTTATTATATAATACTTTTTTTAGAAATGCAACTATTTTTTTATAAATTATTTCGTATTTTGTCGAGTACTGTTTTTATATTTTTAATTTTATATTTTTCAAAGGGACAGTCCTTGCGAACCGTCCCTCCTCATTAATCAATAATTCCAAATTCTTTGTAAAATTTCTTTCTGGCTTCTTTATCAACAGAAGCCTTTTTTACATCTTCTATTCTATTATTTTGCAATAAAAGATTTATAAGTTTTCCTAGTCTTGCCTCACCCATATTTACAAGATGTTCTGCTACTGTATCCATAGTATTGTACTCTCCTTTCTCCTTCTCTGCCAGAATTTCTTCATAACGCTCATCCCCCGTCATAGCAGATAATAATTTTAATACTTCATCCACATGTTTAATTTCTGTTTTGTCATCTGAAACATAATCTTTATTCTTTCTCTTGTGTACAAAGAAATTGGCTACAATTTTAAAATCGCTTTTAAATCTTGCAATCTCTTCTTCCGTCAACCATGCAATATTAAAAACTGTGATTTTATAGTCATTAACATACTCTCCCAAACCCTCCGGAATGTATATCACATCCTTTAAATGCGTTGGTTTATCCCACATCTTATCTGTACCAAAATATAAAACAATTGTCAATACTGCAACTGGTCTTTTTCTTTTCTTCTGCAATTGACTGCGATAAGTGGCACCATCATAACCTAATATACGAAGCGGCATATATTTCTCCGGTAAAGTTTGATTTTCCATGCCATATATGGCAAATTCAATATCACGCTCTTTCCAGAGTTTGACGATATCCCTTTCCTGTTCATGCAGTTTATTTTTCCTGCCTTTATACACAGATCTTGTACTTATATTTTCTAAGGACTCTGGTGTTACCTTCTGTTCTCCTTTAAATACCAGACCATTTATGATGTCTGCAAATACATCATTATAATCTGCAAGTATTTTTTCTGTTGTATCTTTCTCGCCCAAACCTTCCTCTCTTTCTTTGCGAAGTTTCCGGAAAGCCCTCAATATCTGTATCTAACAATTTTTTAGGATTTCATGCCGATCTGGCAGAAATAACTCGTACTATAACACTTATTTGAAAAAAAGATTTTGCTATCTGCAATATTGAATGTAACTGATGTATACACAATTGTCAAGAAATCCTTTTCTAATATTTCCTATTTCACTATTTTATGGTATTTTATAACTAATGTGTGCCCGGCTTGATTTTATATCAAAATAAATACGGCACCATTTTATAAGGAGGTTTCACATGCGTGTTGAAGAACGATTATTAAAATATGTCTCTTACTGGACAACTTCTGACGAGGAATGCCGACAGATTCCATCTTCGGAAAGACAGTTTGAGTTAGGAAAAGTGTTAGAACAGGAATTGCGCGATCTCGGTTTAGAGAAAGTCACTTTAACCGATCACTGCTATGTTTACGGACTGCTGCCGGCAACGAAAGGATATGCTGACAAGCCTGCTGTCGGTTTTATTTCCCATATGGACACTGCTCCTGATTTTTCTGGAAAAGATGTCAAACCACAGATCATTCCGGATTATGACGGCAATGATGTTCTTTTAAAGGGAAGCGGTGCTTATCTGAAAGTATCCGATTTTCCTACACTTAAAACATTAAAAGGACGCACACTGATCACTACAGATGGAACAACCCTGCTCGGCGCCGACGATAAAGCCGGGGTTTCCGAGATCATGACGGCAGTGGAACAGATCATCACAGAAAAAATACCTCACGGCGACATCTGGATCGGCTTCACACCGGACGAGGAAGTCGGAAGCGGTGCTGATTTATTTGACCTTGACTATTTTAAAGCCAGATTTGCCTACACCGTTGACGGCGACTACGAGGGCGAAGTTGCCTATGAAAACTTCAATGCCGCAAGTGCTTCTTTTGAGATCAATGGCGTCAATGTCCACCCTGGGGAGGCAAAAGATATTATGATCAACGCTGCCCTTGTCGGCTGTGAGATTGCATCTCTTCTCCCTGAAAATGAGACTCCTGCCCACACCGAAGGCAGAGAGGGATTTTATCATCTGACTGATTTTAGCGGAGACATCGCCCACGCCAAAGTGAATTATATCGTGCGTGACCATGACAAAGCCACTTTTGAAAAACGTCTTGATACACTGCGTGGCATTGAGAAAAAAATGAATGAAAAATATCATGCAGACACTGTAAAATTGAACATTCAGCATTCCTATAGTAATATGCTGGAAGTCATTGAAAAGAATGAATATGTCGTAGCAATTGCAAAAAAAGCAATCAAAAACGTTGGTCTGGAACCAGTCTCCCGCCCAGTCCGCGGTGGTACAGACGGTGCCAGATTAAGTTTTATGGGACTTCCTTGTCCGAACCTCGGAACCGGCGGCTATGGTTTCCACGGACCGTTTGAACATATCAGTGTAGAAGGTATGGATACCGCTGTTTCGGTTATCAAAGAAATCGTAAAAATCACTGCCGAATAATGATCGGGAACGTTTTTCCTGTTACACAAAAAATCTGCCATACAAAAATTGCATTTGTATGACAGATTTTTTATTGTCTTAAATATTATTTTTTACTTTACACCGAAGTCTTTCTTCTATTATAAGTTTGCAATCAACGCTGCGATCTCATCCGGTGTCATAACCTTATTCGGATCTGACAGATCAGGCATTGCCGGCTCATCATCTACAACGGTTTCATCTTCCAATGGAATCTTCTCGACCGGAACATTATCATCCGAATCCGTCAAAGTATCTACCATAATATCATCATACTTGGATAAATCTTCCTCCGGAGAAGAAACTTCTTCTTTACCAATTGATGTTTCCTCCATATCAGATGGAACTTCTTCGATCGGTGTCTCCTCCATCACGGACGGTTCCTCTTCGACCGGTGTCTCCTCCATCACGGACGGTTCTTCTTCAATCGGTGTCTCCTCCATCACGGATGGTTCTTCTTCAATCGGTGTTTCCTCCATATCAGATGGAACTTCTTCGATTGGTGTCTCTTCCATCACAGTTGCTTCTCCAGCAGCCGATGGGATCTCCTCAACTGCGACTTCCTGAACCTGTGGTTCTTCTTTTTCAATTTTATTCTCTTCTGCCAAGATACGTTCCTCGGTAAAAAAGTTCTGTTTTGCAGACTCTGCTGCTATCTTTGCATCAGCTCCGATCGTATTCAATGTATTCTGCAAAACTTCCAGCTGCTGTAATATTTTATTCTGATTGTCTAAAATATTCTGTGCATATGCGCTGTCATTTTTATTAGTTTCCGGTGCCGGATGCGAAACATTGTCTGATAAAACAGCCTCTAACATCGAAATCTTTTCCATGATGTGGTCATTGGAATTCATCAGTGCATCTGCATTCTCTTTACTTCTTCCAATGGAAACCTTTGCTACTGCTTTCTGTGCGTGGATAATATCCTCCACATTTGCTTTCCGGGACTGGTTTCCTTTTTCAATGAGTTCATACAGATCATCAAATGTTTTCCTCAATAAAAGATAAGACGCTTTTTCTGATTTAAAAATACTATCATACTGTTCTTCTTTGCGATTCTTTTCTGCCATCAGATAAATCGAAATGGAATCTACCAAAAAATAGATTGCAACCAGAAACAATGCTGTAATGATCGCCAGAATAATAAATTTCTGAGGCATATTGATCATTGCATATAAATCTGCAACCAGTAAAACTACCGCAATTAACAATGTAATATTTATGCGGAACCTGACATTTTTTTCGCTGTTCTTATCCATAAGAGCTACCTCCCACTATTGCGTCCTCCGTGACGCTCTCTGTGGCTATTTTACCATAACTTACACGAGATAGCTATATGCGAAAACAACAATCTTCAACAGAATACGACCAAAATTTCTTTTTATAATAAAATAAGCTGTCCGATCAGCTCTGCTCCTTTATAAAGATCGTCGACGGTTGTGTATTCACGTGTCGAATGTGCATTATACATTCCATTCGATAAAACAAGCCCTTCGATTCCGTTTTTTGCAAAACTGTTGTTATCACTTCCGCCGAACGTACCTGTAAGTTCACCGGAAAATCCTAAGATTTCACAGGCTTTTTGAAAATCGGTCACTGACTTGCTCTCAAGTGGTGTCTCATAGGCGGTCAGCACACAGCAGTCCGGCACAATGTTTGTCGCTGTTCCACCCTGAATCGTTCCGATATTAAACGTCGTCTCTTCAGACAGATCAAGCACATACGCCTGTTTTGCGGTTACTTTCGAATAGTCAAAAACATCCGAACCTTTGACATATAATTCCTCACCAATTGTAAACAGAATTTCAATTTTTTTATGAGGTTTTCCACTGTCAAGAACAAGTTGTACACAATAGAGGATTTCCAGAATACCACTGATGTCATCTGCACCAAGCACAGTATCCCCTGCAGAATGTATTGTTCCGTCTTTTTCCAAAACAGATTTTTTGCCGCTCCAAGGTTCTACAACATCCATATGTGCGCAAAAAATAACCGGATCTCCTTCTAATTCTCCATCTAAGACAGCAAAAATATTTCCGGTGTCGCCACCATAATAAGCTCCGGGTCTAAGGCTGAAGTCGGCTCGTGGAGCAGGAGTAATTCCGGCTTTAGGGCAAGTGCTCTGGCAATTGCGACACGCTGCTGCTGTCCTCCGGACAAATGTTTTGGATAATGATTTTCCCATGATGCCATTCCAACACGCTCTAATTCTTTTAAAGCAATTGCTTTGCTCTTTTTCTGAACAACCATAAGACCTTCCCTAACATTTTCCAACGCTGTCTTTTTCTCAAACAGATAAAATCTCTGGAACACCATGCCCGTAATCTTACGGAATTCCAGGCTGTCTTTGTGTTTTTTGGAAAGATCGACCGTTTTTCCACCAAAAACTGCCTCCCCCTCCTCCGGGATCTCCAACTGGTTGATGCATCTTAATAAGGTTGATTTTCCTGTACCGGAAGGGCTGATAATTCCGACAACATCGCCTTTTTCAATTTTTAAATTAATATGGTCTAATACTTTATTCTCATGAAAACTTTTGGAAAGGTTTTTGATCTCTAACATTTTTATACCTTTCTGTTATACACTTTCATACGTTAATTCCAAAGAGTATACACATAAAGAAAGAAGCAGGTCGTTGTCATATGGTTATCACAACTGCCTGCTTCTTCTTTTCTCCAAAACACTCAGGTGTATAAATCATATGAAAATAAAACCGTATTCATCCATACAGCACATACAACAGCAACACATCTGGTTTTTGTTCATTACGATTGTATTTGTCTTCATATGATTTTCCCCTTTCTTATTTCCTACTTATTTGATATGTTATGTAGGAATTACTTTATATGGGGAATTATAATCATCTGATATTATTTTGTCAATTGTTTTTGTTATAGAAGATTCCTTGGGTTTGTTATAGGTTTTGATTATAGCTGATTTTTTTTAGAACAACTCCGGGTGATTTTCCAGCGCATCTTCTTCCGTAATCTCGCGGATCACGCGGCATGGAACACCAACTGCAAGTGAATTTGCCGGAATATCTCTGGTAACGACGCTTCCAGCACCGATCACACAGCCCTCGCCGATCGTAACACCACCACAGATTGTAACATTTCCTGCGATCCAGCAGTTATCGCCAATGGTAATCGGTCTGGCGTATTCCTTATCGGTAAGTGTTCCATTCTGTTTCTGATATTGGTTGCGATCCTGCCAGCGGAGCGGATGCATCGGGGTAAGAAGTGACACATTTGGTCCCATAAATACATTTGCACCAATTGTAACCGGACAGCAATCCACACACGTAAAGTTAAAGTTCGCATACGAATTTGCACCGATAGATGTCAGACAGCCATAATCAAACTGTACTGGTCCCTGCAAGTAAAACGAATCACCTATGATTCCCATTTCTTTCAGAATCTCGGAACGTTTCTCGTCTGTTTCAAGAAGTTCATTATATTCTTTACTTAATCTATGGGCTTTTGTTCTTAATTTTACAAGTTCTTCATCGGAAGGATCGTAAATTTTTCCTGCCGTCATTTTCTCTTTTTCTGTCATTTTTCCTGCTCTCCTTTTGAAATCTCATGATAGACTGGTTTTTCCCTATGCCAGCTCTGCGCCTAATTTTTCCAGGTCTTCCATTGCACCCGCATTTTTTGATAATTCATCTTTTGCAGTTGCATAATAGGATTTCTGGAAAAGCATATCCCATGACAGGTAGTGAGCCATGCAGTCAAACTGTTTCTGAATCAGTTCATATTGTATACTGTCTACCGGTGATCCGCCTACGACAATAACACCAACCTTTTTCCCTTTTATCTGTAATCCTCTGCAATAACATTTGTCTATAACCAGCTTTAACTGTGCGGACATTCCCCACCAATACACTGGTGTTGTAAAAAGGATCATGTCTGCTGCCACAATTTTGTCAATTGTAGGATTGGTATCATCCTGATCTACGCAGCCTTTATTACATTGACAGACGCCACATCCTTTGCATGGGCTGATATCTAACTTGTCCGGCTGAATCACTTCGATCTCATTTTTTCCAGATGCACCTTTTATAAATGCATTAATTGCAGTTAATGTATTGCCTTTTCTTGCACTTCCGTTAATAATCACAATTTTCATTTATTGGTTCCTCTTTTCTTTCCTAAATTTATATCTGAAGTATACCATAAAAAGTATTAACATACGCATTATATGTTATGATGATAACGCTACATCGCAAAAAGCCCTGAAGCTGCAACTTCAGGGCTTTTGCTTATAAATTATTCCGTTTCCGGTTCATCCACAGATAGAAGATCACATTCAGCACAATTCCGAATATCGTTGCTTCCGGAGCCGCAAAACCGATCTTGGTGAGGCTCGCATCTGGCTGGATACTCATATAATATGCCAGCGGCAGACGCACAAGAAGCGTCTGGACGAGTCCCTGAACCATAACCCAGACCGTTTTATCATGTCCGTTGAAATAACCGACCATACTGAATAGAACGGCTGTCACGATCGTTTCCAACGCAAACCCTTTCAGATAATCATAACCATTCTGCACAACGGCTGCGTCTGTTGTGAAGATTCCGGTCAGAAGATCTCCCTTAAACATAACAAATGCAAATACAATGCAGCCGATCACAATTCCAACGCCCATGCCGGTAAACATTGCTTTTTTCGCTCTTTTTTCGTTTCCGGCACCCACGTTCTGCGATACAAAGGATGCCATGGACTGCATCAGAGAACTTGGAATCAGCATTGCGAAGTTAACGACCTTGCAGGCAACACCATATCCGGAGGAAGCTGCGAGTCCAAGCCGGTTGACAAATGCGCAGAGTGCAAGGAATGAGATCTGTGTCAAGAACTCCTGCATAGCAAGCGGCAGACCGACTTTTAATGCTCTTATACAATGTGTGTTGATCTTAAAATCCTGTCTGGTGATTTTAAATGGAAGTTCTCTTTTTACCAGTAAAAATAATGCAAAAACGACGCTGACCGCCTGTGCTGTTACAGTTGCGATTGCAGCTCCGGCTGCGTCTAAATGCAGTCCTGCCACTAAAATCAGGTCTCCTGCGATATTTACCACACATGCAACTGCAACGAATAATAATGGAGATTTGCTGTCACCTAAGCCTCTGAAAATAGCTGCGAGCAGATTGTACGCCACAATGAAAAAAATTCCGCCACCGCAGATACGCACATAAGACGATGTCAGTTCCACAGCCTCCTGTGGTGCCTGCATCAGCACTGCAATCGGCTGTGCAAACCCGATCATAACTACAAAAAGTACCGCAGAAACAATTGCAAAAATAATTGTTGCTCCACCGATCAAAGCTCCAATATACTGCGGTTTTTTCTCCCCGATATACCGTGCGATCAAAACAGTGATACCCATTGCAAACTGCGTAATAACAAAAGTGACTAAGTTTAACACCTGGCTTCCTGTTGATACGGCTGAAAGCCCCGATGTTGTTCCAAACCTTCCAACGACCAGAAGGTCAACTGCACCGTAAGCTGCCTGCAATACTAATGCGCCTAAGATTGGCAGCATAAATGGCAGCAGCTTTCCTAAAATACTTCCCTGTGTAAAATCTGATTTTGAACTATTCAATGTCAACTCTCCTTTCGCTCATGACTTTATAAAATTTTTCTATGGTCGAAATCATACAATCCGCTTCTTCTTCGGAAATATGATCCATATATTTCAAAAGCCGGCTGTAATAATTTTTATCGTACTTATCCGATAACTCCTCACCTTTTTCTGTAATGAAAACATATGTGATCCGACCGTCCTCCTCAGACGCATATTTCGTGAGATAGCCCTTTTTTTCCATTTCCTTGACCGTTCTTGTCACCCCCGGTCTTGGCAGCTTTAATGTGTCACTGATATCCGATACTTTTACTCTCTCTTTCTTCTCCTGTAACTTGTGGATCACATCCATGTACTGTATATACGCTGGTGTGACTCCTTCCGGCAGTTCCGGGAGCAGTTCCCTCGTCCTTTTTGCAAGATAACAGGCATCTAACATTCTTTTTATTTTTTCTTCGTTCATTCTATCTGTTCCTTTTTTGCATTGTGCTATATAATTGCCTTTGTTAATTACCATTGGTAATTATATGTTTCTATAACACTATTGTCAAGAGATAATTTAAACTCGCCCTATCATAATATTACAAAACAGGAATCAATCACCAATACAAAATCATGGTCATCAATCCCTGTCTTTTCACATCTTTATGCGGTTTTATTCATCTTTTCCGGAATCATGTGAAGCCTGTTTTCATCGCCAAGCGCAATGAGTATTCTCTGGCATTTTTCGAACTCAGAAGCAAGCTGCTCTATCTCTTTCGACTGCATTACTTAACCTCATGTCCTGTGTCTTTCCTTCATAACTCTAAGATATCCATATATAATCCCTTTCTTTGTTCAAATGTTTAAACGCATTGTACCATAGACCAATCCAGAATTTTTAATGGGAAAGAAAATCGAGACGATTAAATTTTTTTATCGTCTAACATCCCCTTTTTTCTCAAAAAGAGCATAAATCCAACGCAGAGGATCAACTGCAAGGCTGACGACATCGGCGTTGCCAGCCCGATATGAAACAGCAATGTCTTCGGCTGGATGCTCATAATATAAGACACCGGAACTCTGACGCAAAATGCGCCAAGGATTCCCTGGATCATGACAAATCGTGTCTTACCGATACCATTGTAAAATCCGGTATAGCAGAAGAAAATAGCTGTAAACAGGCAGTCGATCGCATATGCCTTGAGATAATCTGCCGCTGCAAAAACCACTTCCCCGTCCGAGGAGAAAATTCCTGCCAGCGCATCTCCATGGAAAAACGTGATCAAAAACATTACCACGCCAATGGAAAAAGAAACGGCAATGCCGTAATGCAAGGCTTTTCTGGCTCTTGTAATCTGACCTGCGCCATAGTTTTGTGCCACAAATGCCGACATGGACTGCATGAAAGCAGACGATATGAGCATGATAAATGCACACACTTTTTCTGCGACACCGATACCTGCCGAGGCAATGACTCCCATAGAATTTACGATTGCCAGAATGATCAAAAATGAAATGCTCACAAGCAGATCCTGCAATGCAATCGGCGCCCCAAAACCAACCATTTTCTTCAAATATACTTTATGAATCCGAATATTTTTATTTTTTACGGTAAAAGGCAGCCGATCAGATTGTAGGCAACAATGACTAACATACCTCCACCGCAAATTCTGATGTAATCAACGGTCTTTTGAAATGCTTCCTCAGGCGCGTTCATGATCTGACTGATTGAAGGCGCAAAAACAACCATAATGATCGACATGACCACTGCGATCGCCGCAAACATGACAATTGCTGTTCCTACGGTTCGTCCGCCTTCCTCTTTTTTTCCGCTTCCGATCTGCTGTCCCAGCAAAATTGTGGTTCCCATTGCGAAACTGCTGATCAGGTTTGTTAATGTAGTCATGATCTGAGAACCTGTCGAAACCGCGGATACATCTGCGGATGAAGCGAATTTTCCCACTATGAGCAGGTCTACCGCGCCATACATCGCCTGCAGAAATAACGCCAGCAAGACAGGAAATGCAAATAAGATCAAAGGTTTTAAGATTTTTCCTTCTGTAAATGATGTGTTTGTTTCCATATATTCCTCCTGAAAATGATAGGTTGTGGCAGTAATTTCCTGTCACACAAAAAAAGCCGGATAAGAAAAGCAGATATTTCAATCTGCCATCTTATCCAGCTATTGTTCCTAAACGAACAAGTTGCCCTCCGATGAGCGATTCTGATTATACAATACACTTTTTTTCATGTCAATCGGTTTCATACAGTTTCGTATGTTTTCCTCATTGTCACGATTTTTTCTTGACCGGTATACTATGAAAGTTCCGACGTTTTCAAATCCCCCATACATTTCAAATTGCTCATATACCTAAAACGCTTGATTTTACAAGAAAATTTAATAAATATCCTTGCAAGGCATTTTTTAATCTGCTGCCTTAGCTTGTTTCTTTTAAGAATCCTGGAAATCAAATGTTTCAAAAACAAGCTAAGTTCCTATGATCTTGTAAATTTTATGCGTGACTTTAGGGCTGTTGACAAAGGTGATGGAACCAATATCAATATTTCTCACAATCAAAGCGTTAATGAAAAAATCAAAAATTAATCGGTTTAATCAATCTCGATGCACTGTACCTGACAGAAAAAGAGAGTGATAATATCTTTGAGTTCACCATGCTGATTGACAGATGAGTACTAGGTTTTTCTTATAGCTTATGTTGTCGTTCATTTCGCTTTTATTTTTTGCTTATCTTACTTTTTTTCTGATTCCAACTGCGGTCAATGCTCCACAGGAAAGAATGAGAAGTGTGATCCACAAAGCTGCCTGACCGTTATCTCCGGTTTTCGGTGAAACTGCTATTGTATCTGCTGTCTGAACTTCAAAGTTTGCTGTTGCAACTCCATTTGCAGAAACAATACTAATACTGTGTGATCCGGCTGCCAATGTGCTTAAATACTCCGGTTTCAAAGTGATAATGATACTTCCTTCTGTTGCCGTATAGCAGTCTGCACTGAGTTCTGCGTTATCTACCATAACTTTCTGGAAGTTTGCAAATGAATCACTGGAACGGAAATAAATTGTATCTCCACTTCCCTGCGTATAGCTGCTGCCTGCACCTTCAATGATGGTTGGTATAACCTGCTGACCGCCCTGTGTGCTTGCCGTTGATGTCGAAGCCGGTGTTGATGTTGTTGTAGATTCACCTTGCGTTGTTGACGGTTCACTTGGTGCTGGTGCTGGTGTTGGTTCTGGTGCTGGTGTTGTTGACGCTGCTTGAACTGTAAGGTTTGTTATCGCAGTTCCCTCTTCCGAAACAATGCTGATACAGTGCGTTCCAACAGCCAAAGTATTCAGATACTCCGGTTTGAAAGTTATAACAATACTTCCTTCTGTCGCCGTATAGCAATCTGCACTGATTTCCTTGTTATCTACCAAAACTTTTTTAAAGCTTGTAAATGTATTACTTGAATGGAAATATACTGTGTTCTGGCTTCCCTGAACATAACTGCTATTTGCTCCATCCGTGATTGTTGGAGCATAATGTTTAAATGTTGTGCCTATTTCGTCAATATATCCTTCTGGTTTTTTGTTTGATGCTGCGGTAACTCCAGAAGCATCAACAATTGCATTTGAAGACAAGGATATTTTTCCTTCTACACCTGACACACTGGAAATTCCTAATCCATAACTTTCTTGGCTTGCAGTTCCTGCTGTTGCTTTTACAGTTCCACCATTAATGATAATATCCCCATGACTATCAATGCCATAACTACTACCATTCGTTGCATCAGCCGATTGTGCAATGAGCTTTCCACCATTCATAACAATCCCATATGTGTAAATAGCCGCTGCATTTTCTGCTGATTGTGCAGTTGCTATAACTGTACCACTATTTATTGTCAGTTTACTTCCTGAAGAAATTCCACAACTTGTAAATCCCGTTCCACCCGTTGCTTCGAGTGTTCCATCTCCTTCTATTGTTAACTTTCCATTAATAATATTTATTGCCAAATCCCACCAATTACTCTTGCTTGTGTTTTTTATTTTATTATTTCCCTTGATATTGATAGTGAGATCTCCATACTCCGATTGAATTCCGACTCCATTACCTTCATAGATAAATCCATCTAAGGTCAGCGTTCTCGTCTGATTATCATAACTCCATCCTGTGCCGGAAGTATTGGCACTGGTAACTTCAACTCCGCCTACCCTTAGATTGTAAGATGTTGAAGTGGATGGTGTGGAACTGCCTCCCGAAGAATTTTTTGGAGAATAAAAAATACCATCTACTCCATCTTTTGTTGTAATTTCATAGTTTTTATCATCGTCAGTGAAAAATGCATCTTTGAATTGTTTTCCTGAATCTGCAAGTGGTATCTCGTTTTTTCCATATGGCTGATAATAACCTACACCTATTTTAGCACCCGTTGTCAGTGGAACAGTCGTGCTCAGATTAATTTTTTCACTACTTTTGTAACGATAAATATATAAGTTACTATTTTCATCTTTTGAATTTTTATTTCCGTAAATTTTTGCACTTCCTCCGATTGTTACATCCGCTCCCTGGTATGCAAATACACCTGCTCCATCCTGATCTTGATAGTCACCAAAATCACAAATATTTTCTGTGATTTCTCCACCAGTCATTATAAATTTACAATTATCAAGAACAACCACTCCAGCGCCGTATCCTGCCTTATTTTCTGAAATCTTACCTCCTCTCATGATAAAAGTTCCATTATAAAAAAGTGCAACTCCACCACCGCGTTTTGTAAAAGTACTATTGCTACGATTTCCAACAATATTGCCGGATTCTAATATTAACGTTCCTCCGCTGACATTAATGCATCCAGCATAGTCTTCATTTGCCCATCCACCAGTAATTTTTCCATTTTGTCCTTCACTCGTATCTTTTATTATTAAAGTTCCATCTGTCATCACACTAAATACATTGTCTTGTTGTACATTTAAGTTACGATCAATCGTATATCCATTCAAATCAATGGTCACGTCCCGAGTTACATTAAAACTATAATCATCCGTTCCAGCTGTAATATTACTCGTCAATTGAATGTCGCCACCATTACTTATTGCTTTTTTTAACTCAGTCCACGTACTCACATGCTGCGTTACCGCATCATCTGCCTTCACTTCCGTCACACCCAGTCCTGCAACCATGGTTATGACAAGCATCATACACAGCAATCCTGCTATCCATTTGTTCAACTTTTTCATTCCTTTTTCTCCTTTGCTTTTAATGTAAAAAATTCGTTGTACATGATTACCTGTTTCTAATGTACAACGAATTTCTTTCCAAATGGGCGGATTGTCATGAATCGACCGTAAAATGTATTGAACCGACCATATTTTTTCACTACGTCTGTATTTTATGCTTTACAAGACAGCCACCTGTAAGTATACGCAGCTTTTTTTCTTTTATTTTATTCTTTTATTATACACCTTTTTTACATTTTTATGAGCGTTCCTTTATCACAGATTGTCTATGTAAATTTTGAAGATGAACGTCTTCTGGAAATGCCCTCAGGATAATCGCCTCTATGTAAGAAATTTTCTCCTTCTTTTTATCATCTGCACTTTGTGTGTCTTTTTCTGAAATCGTATCCACGTGGAAATACTCCTTCCAATCTATGCAACCCTATGATACAGCACGTTCTGTTTCATCAGTCGGCCATGATTTTCTAAGAGCTGCATAAGAAATCAAAAAGTTTGCAAGCCATCCTGCAGGTACAGCAAGCCAGACAAATGCAATACCGAAACGCGGTGCAAAAATCAGTGCGACCGATAAACGAATCGCAAGATTTACCATGTTCGCAATAAGGAATGGACGCATAATTCCAAGACCACGAAGCACCCCATCTGTTGCCATCTTGATACCCATAAAGATAAAGAAATAACCAAGCCATCTCATATAATCACCAGACACCTGATATGCCAGGGCTGTTCCGTCTTTGCCCAGGAATAATGATGAGATCTGAGTATGCAGTGTTTCAATAACTATGAAAGCGAGAGCTGCAAAGCATGTATCTAATAACAATGCCGCACGATAGCCCTTTTTGATACGTGAGGTTTTATTTGCGCCAAGATTCTGGGAAACATATGGTGAAACTGCATTACCAATCGATACAAACATCAATGAAAAAACATTCTCTACTCTCATCGTTGCTGCGTAACCTGCAAGTGCCTGTGTACCAAAAGGATTTACAACTGCCTGTACGATCATCATGCCTATTGATACTGTAGACTGTTGAAGAACTGATGGAATGGCAATTCGAAGCATTAATTGTAACTCCTGTCTGTCAAACCATCTATATCGGCACTTATACCGACGCATCCGGTAAAGAAAAATCAAAAACGAAAACACTGCGGAAACCCCCTGTGCGATGAGCGTTGCAAGAGCTGCACCGAACACACCCAGTCCAAGATCCGCTACCATCCAAAGATCCATAAAAATATTCAATACAGATGAAAATATCAGAAGTCCTAACGGAATTTTTGATTCGCCGATTGATGTAAACATGGTAGATAGAATGTTATACATAAAAAGAAACGGAAATCCCACAAAATAGACTTGCAGATACAATACTGCTTCGTCCAGTATATCAGCAGGTGTCTGTAACAAGCTCATCATCAGGCGGGAAAACCCAAATCCAAACGCACCCAGGAGTATGCTTAAAATACAAAAGCTGATCAGTGATGTTGACACAATCGTTTTCATTTTACTGTAATTTCTGGCACCAAAATAGCGGCTCACAAGCACTCCCGCACCTACACCGGCACCAAGTGCCACACATATGAAAACATTCGTAAGTGCCGCACAGGCACCGACTGCTGCCAGTGCAGAAGAACCAACAAACTGACCGACGATAATCGAATCAGCCATATTATAGACTTGCTGAAAAAAGCTGCCAAGAATCATTGGCATTGCGAAAATAGTCAACGCTTTAAGAGGTTTATCTGTTATCAAATATTCATCTTTTGACATTCTTTTACTGCTCCTTCTAAAAAAATCCCATTGCGAGATTGTATGCTTCATCATACATCATATAAAATCAGAAAACAAAAAACGGCTGCCAGCCTTGATTTTACTAGCTATACAACCGTTTTTCGTTTTCCAACTGTCAAAGATGGGAATATAGCATGGTTTCAGGAAAGTTGCAAGGGGACTTGTTCTATACTACTGTGATGCAATACCTAATTTATTTAGGGGAATCATTCTATTTGTTAGAATTCTCTTGTTCCAACAAATACTTCATATATTTTTTGGTATCTATATCCCTTTTTCATTTTTGTTGAGTCAGGAATAATTACATTTAAATCAACTAACTGATTAATAATTTTTGAAACAACATTTGGAGATACACCAGATAACTCTTGAATCTCTTTTTTAGTAAAAACAATCTGTTTCATGATAACCGGCATTATCTTATAAACAGAATTACCTTTTATTGCTTCAATAGTTTTCATATCTTCTTTATATATTTCTTTGATTCTATCCAACTTGTAAATATATGCATTACACTGGTCAATAATACATTGTAAGAAGAACTTAATATATCCTGATACATTTCCTCGTCTACATTCCATCAGATTTCTCTGATATGACGGTTTATATAACTCAAGTATCTCTGACATATACAAAATAGGTGTGCTTTGATCCAACATCGCCATTTGTACCGGTATCAAGGCTCTGCCAAGACGTCCGTTTCCATCCTTATACGCATGAATAGTTTCAAACTGCATATGCGATAAGGCAATATTTACCAACAACGGATCCTCAAATTCATCATTCATGTATTCATATAGATTTTTGAGCAATCCATATACCTCTTCAGGAATTGGCGGAACAAATGTTGCGGTATCAATGGTACATCCCCTTGGTCCGATCCAATTTTGTGTAGTTCTTATTTGACCTGGATTTCGCTGTGATCCACGGACACTATCCAGTATGATCCTATGCATTTCATTGACAAGCTCATAGCTGATCTTATTTCCCACCTGTAAATTTGAAGATGCATATTCTATTGTCTTTTTAAGATTTTGAATTTCTCTGCTATCATCCGTTATTTCCATGTACTTCAGGTAGTACATCTCATCTTGTGAAATCTGGGTACCCTCGATCTGTGTTGATTTATAACTTTCATTCAAAATAACAGAATCCAGGAAGAAACCTGCATCAAATTCCAAAGTGTTTAAAAGAGACTTATATTCCCCATACTTCACATTTGCTTCTGATATCAACATCAGCATTTCTTTATCAATTTTGTATTCTAAAGGCATTTTTTTTGCTTTATATGGCTCCATATCCACACACTCCTTTCATCTACAGTGAAATAATACTACTTTTCCAAAATAAAATCACTGTTTTTTTTAAATTCAGCGTTTTTCTTACTTTATTCACCGTCGACGAACATATGCCCTCTTATTGTTACACAAAAAAGTTTTTCTTATTTCGCTTGAATTTTTTTATTTTCTTTGCTCAGATGAACCGCTTATTCCTTTGATCTTTTTCAGTGTTTTTTCTTAAGCAATCTCTTTTTTCATCGCATTGTAACCGATCACGACTGTCCAGACATATGCACATGTCTTAGGGATCATCAGCATACCGATCATTGGAATGACATCCGCCCACAATACAACCGGGATATAGAATGCAAAGCTTAAAACGATTGTCAGCCACATAAAGCGGAAAGACTTGTCATTGTTCTCTTTTGCGCTTTTATAAAATAAAACAATGATCAGGATTCCCATCAGTGCAAACGGAATATTACGGTAAATACCCCAGGAAAGCGGAGCTGATGCACTAAGCCAGTTATTCTGTGGCATCATACACAAAATAATTCTTAATCCTGCAAGACCGTAAACAACTGCTGTCGCTGCATTATGACCTTTGATCTGATAGCGTTCACGCCAGATGTGATAAAGTACAACGTAAAAGATTGTCATCGTTACAGATGTGATCCATTTGCCCAGTCCTAACTGTACAGTAAAGTTCTCAAGACCTGTTGTGCAAAGAGCCAGCGCACGTGGAACCAGATGGAATGCATCTCCACTTCCCAAAAGAACTGCCATAATCCCAAACATAGTAAATTGGCGGTTTCCTTTACTCTTTCTGATCATTAAAATTCCGACCGTGATTACCGAGATTAAATATACGGTATCAAATAAAGTTTCTACAATTGCCTGCATGATAAATTTCCTTTCTTATTTTAAAATTTTATATTGAATTACGTTGCTCTGCTAAAACAGCCTCAACCTAATTGCAAACATTTAAAAATTACGATATATGAACACTGTTCATTTTAGTTCAAAAATTTTCCCACTTTCAAAGTGGGAGAATTTCCGTTACTGATCACACACAATGTGAACAATAACTGCTTTTAATATAATGTTTTGTTGATAAGCATCAACACAGAGGACGGATCATAATCCTCGCGGATCACTGATACCAGCATGAGGGAAAACAGGATTTCTGCAAACTGCATTTCTGTAAAATTCTCATCGAATACGCCCGGACGGATCTTATGATCATTTTTTAAAACTTCACATAGTCCATTTAAAATATGTCCCCATGTACGCATCATCCTTTTCTTTCCATCATCCTTCCCTTCCTTCATGAAACCAAAGGAATGTAAAGAGAAAAATCCCGGAAACCGCTTATTGCCATATTTGAACCGTTCATAAATCCATGAAATGCAAGTTGTAACATCATGAAATACCTGCTCGTCTTCCGGATGAAAAAAGATTTCCTGCCAGACACTCTCAATGGTAGCACCAAGCAGCTCTGCCTTGGATTCGTAGTAATTATAAATCGTGCCGGCTGAAACGGAACATTTCGCTGCAACTGATCTTATGCTTACAGCCGCCCATCCGTTTTCCTTGATCAGCTCCCTGCTGGCAGCCAATATATCTTCTTTTGAAGTAGCAAGACGATTCATATTTTCCCCCTTTGACATTCAGGCATTTCTTTTATTTTTCATATATGAACGCTGTTCATCTTGAAAATATACACCATTCATGTTGATTTGTCAATCATTTATTTCTGAGACCATCACTCAAAATCTCTGGTAATATTCGTAAGCCATTTATTTCTGAAATAGTGAATAAATACCACAGGCATTTTTTCAAACTCGTCCAGTGTCATGACAAAGTATACCCAGACAGGCGGCAGTTTGAAAACATATGCTGCAAGGAAGGTAAGTGGGACTGCAACAAGCCACATAAATATGGTATCTACGATCATTCCAAATCTGGCATCACCGCCACCCCTGAAGCAGCCGCATATGAGACAGGTATTAATGCCTTCGCCCACAAAACGCCAGGTTGTCATAATGATAAAAATGCCAAGATAATAAATAGCCGTTTCTGTTAATTTATCCCGGTAGAAATCCAGTATCACAGGTCGGATCGCCAGAATAACGGCACATCCGATCAGGCTGACAATAAATGTTATTCTAAGCATTCGTTTCCCGTACTCTCTGGCTGTATCAATGCGGTCTTTCCCAAGCTCCTGGCTGACAATGATCGTAGTAGCGTTGGCAAAACCACGACAGGCGATAGCACCGATATTTACCACCATAACAGCAACGGCATTTGCTGCAACCATATCATCTCCAATATGTCCAAGAATTGCTGCAAATGCTGAATTGGCAAAGCTCCAGACAACGTCATTTATCACCGCCGGAGTGGCAATTTTTATAAAGTCCTGTAATAAAATATCTGATTTTGCAAAAAAATATTTTATTCTGAATCTGACGTCCGAACTGCGCAATGAATAAATCAGACAGATCAGCACTTCTGAGATTCTGGCGATCACAGTACCAAGTGCAACACCGGTAACACCGAGCTTTGGAAGGCCAAACAATCCAAAAATAAAAGTTGCATTACAAAGTACATTCACACAAAGTGAAACAATATATGTAACCGACGGCAGCATGATTTTTCCGATACTTCGGAGAGCACTCATAAAAATCTGTGAGAATCCCATGAATACAAATGAAAATGAAATCACCTTCAGATACTCACTTCCTGCAGCGATCGTCTCAGGACTGTTTGTAAAAATCTTCATAATTGCCGTTGGCATAGTGAAGGAGATAACAAAAAATACAAGAGAGATAATCAGGGAGATCCGTTCTGCGAGACCCAGAATCTTCTCTACCGTCTTTTTATCACCTTTTCCCCAGTACTGAGCACATAAAACCGAAGTACCTGTTGCCATTCCATAATATAAACAGAAAAGAATAAACGTATACTGGTTCGCAAGCGATGACGCCGACATGGCAGTCTGGCTCACGTATCCAAGCATTACCGTGTCGGCAATGTTTACCAATGTTCCGATCAGATTTTGGATCATGATCGGAAATGCTAATGTCGATGCATATTTTAAGAAATCTTTTTTATTTAACATACAGTAGTTCTTCCTTAGTTCTTAGTATTCATATATGTCAATTGACTGACCATACGATTATACTGTCTGCAAATAATATACGCAAGCAGAAGTTATTCGACGCTCTTTAATGATTCGATCATATCTATTTTTTTCATTTTCCAATGCATCACGATATTCACAATAATAGAAAAACCGATTGTAAGTAAAATACTATAGATATAACTTTTTGTATAAATCTGCCGGCCAAACATCATAATATCAAGTTCTGCTGTTAAGATGACAAACCGATGCAGCCATATTCCAAAGAAAATACCAAAAATTGTACCGAGCACTGTCAGCATAATATTTTCCCTGAATACATACATTGATATTTCCCCATCATAAAAGCCAAGCACTTTCAGCGTCGCCAGCTCCCTCTGACGCTCACTGATGTTAATGTTATTTAAATTGTATAAAACAATAAATGCAAGCAGTCCTGCAGACACAACAAGTACATAGGTAACAATATTCATACTTGTGATCATTGATTCTATCCGGTCTGATATTGTACGCGTAAATGTGATTCCTGACACTGCATTGTTATCAAGATATTTTGCCGAAAAATCATTTTCATAAGAAATATCTTCCGGGTCTTTATTTACAACAAATATTTCATCATACGCAATCTCTTTCCCAAATAATGACTGGTAGCATTCCGGTGTCATATAAACATAATGGAAATAATAATTTTCCGCAATATGCATTACCTTAACAGGTTTATAATTTAAGCTTGAAACCTCCAGATAAATATCGTCACCCTCGGATACATCCAGCAAAGTTGCCAGCTTTTCTGAAATGATCACACCTTCATCATCTAACGTGTATTTTTGCCCGGATATACGATTCTGCAAAGATACAAATTCATCTAACTCATCCGCGTCGGATGGGATGAACAAATACGTGCTTTGCTTCTTTTCTCCATTGGCTCCACGACATGCATCAATCGTAGATTGATGACTGAGCATAGCTGCCTTTGTCGTCGACTCCTTAAGAACACTGTCTAAAACTTCCTGTTTCTCTTCATCCGTATCCGCATCGGCCAGTGTCATCTTAACCTGGTATGTATGAATGAAATTATATTGCCTGTCTCCGATCGTCATGATGGAATCTTTTACACCAAATCCAACAAGCAGTAATCCCATACAACCGCCAATGCCAAGTACAGTCATAAACAAACGTTTCTTGTATCGGAACAGATTTCTCACTGCCGCCTTATTGGAAAAATTAAGATGTTTCCATATAAATGTAATTCTCTCCAGAAAAACCCGTTTTCCGATTTTAGGTGCAGCCGGTCTCATCAATTCCGCCGGTGCAGCAAGAAGTTCTTTATAGCATGCCGCAAGCGTGGCAGCCGTGGTACTGACAACCGCAGCGATCATTGAAATCAGAGAATATTTTAAATGGATCGGTGTCACAAAATCTGTCAATGTAACATATGCGATCTTATAGGCATTCATAATGACTGCCGGAAAAATAATCTGTCCGATCAAAGTACCGATCGTGCCGCCTAACATCGTAGCAAGAAATGCATACATGACGTATTTGGCTGCAATACTGGATTTCCTATATCCCAACGCTTTCAGTGTACCGATCTGAACACGTTCTTCTTCCACCATTCTCGTCATCGTTGTCAGACTGACGAGTGCTGCCACAAGGAAAAATATAACCGGAAAAACATTTCCAATATTTCCTATACGTTCTGAATCCTGGGCATATGCAACACAGGTAGTGATATAATTACGGTCGAGTACATACCACTCCGGTACATCAACATCAGCAAGATCTGCTTTCGCCTGGATAATGTCAGCCTTCGCATCTTCAAGCTTTTGATGATTTTCTTCATATTCGGCATCATATTCAGCCTGGCCATCTGTCAGCTTTTGTTCATTTTCTTTGATTTCATTTTTTGCATCTGCCAGTTTCTTCTCATTTTTATTTATCTCTGACTGTGCATCATTTAATTTTTTCTCATTTTCTGCGATTTCGGCTTTCGCTGAATCTAAGGAGGCTTCATTTTCTGCAATAGTGTTTTGTGCAGAAGCTAATTCCTGCTCTTTCGCCGCAATGGTTTGTTTTGACTCGGTTAATACCTGTTTTTGTGCATTAAGCTTCGCCTGATTTGCATTTAATTCTGACAGGTTGTCTTCATATGCCGACATACCTGCCGTGTAGTCTGCCATGCCGCTGTCGTATGTTTTTTTCAATGCAGCAAGCTCTGCCCATTTTGCATCTAATGCCTTTTTTCCTTCTTCATAAGCCGCTTCATTTTGTAAAAGCAATGCATCGTTTTGATCAAATTCAGCAATACCGGCTTTCATCGCATCTCTTTGCGTGGTCAATGCCTGCATCTGAGTGTTTAATGTCTGCCAGGCTTCACTGCCCTCAACAAGAAGATCCATCTGTGCCTGAAGTGCCGTTATTTGTGAATCCATTGTTGCGACAAGTGTTCTGTAACCATCGATCTGCCCACGGTTCGCTTCAAGTTCTGTTCTTGCCTGTTTTAAATCCTCACCGGAAGCATCCAGTTCCGTCTGACTGGCATTTAAAGCATTTTCCATCTGCTCAATCCCTGATTTTAATGTTTCTAATCCGGTTTTCGCATCTGCAAGCTGCCCTGCAGCACTCTCAAGCTGCTTTCTTCCATTGTCTAATTCTGTATTATACGCTGCGATAGAAGCCTCACCATCTGAAATCTGCTGCTTCGCCTGATTGATCTGATTCTGTCCATCTGCAAGCTGTGTTTTTGCGTCTGCCAGTTCCTTTTCACCGTCAGCAACTTTATCCTTAGCTGCATCAAGCTCCTTTTCCCCATCACTGACCTGCGTTTTCGCATCTGCAAGCTCCGTCTGGCCTTCTGCAACTTCCTTCTTAGCATCTGCAAGCTGTTCCCATCCATCCTCTAATTCCTCTTTTGCATCTGCAAGTTCTTGTTCACCATCAGAAACTTCTGTCTCAGCTTCAGCTATCGCATCCTGTGCCTCACGTACAACTTCGGCATATCGTATTTCGCATCGATCCCCTGCAATATCTTTGATTTTCTGTGTTACTTCATCAACAGCATCTTCATAAGCATCACTATAACAATCCAATGCTATCGCACCATCAACAAGAACATCGATTTCCGTAAATGCTTCAAGCGTAAAATTATCTTCCGGAATAATCAGAAATCCTGACATGGAACCATTACCAATCGTGCTGGAATCCCTTGTCAGATCAAGATAATATGACGATTTTCCGAATCCGGTGATCGTATATGTCTGCGTATTGACAATGTCTTCAATTGCCTTGTCATCTCCAGAGCTGATTGTGATCTTATCTCCGATTTTATACCCATAATTTTGTTCCAAAAGCCAGTCTGCCAGACATTCACCGGATTTCTGCGGCATCCTGCCTTCTGTCACAGTGATTTTATTCATATCCGTTGTTTCTGACATTAGCTTGATCACATGCTGTTTTTCATCTTTCTCCGTCAAAACATCATATGTATATACAGGTATCGCAGATTCTACACCTTCAATTGCAGAAATTGCGGTAACATCATCTTCCGTTAATCCTAATGTAGACAGCACTCTGATATCCATTAACTTACTGTCGTCAAAAAAGATATCCGCTGATTCCTGCATATCCGGTTCTGCTGCTTTCACCCCTGCAAAAAAAGCAGTCCCCAGCATAACGATCAGGCAAATAGATATGAATCGATTGTATGTCTTTTTTATGGACATAAAAAATTCTTTGGTCAGTGCTTTCTTTTTCATAGCAATCACCTACCATTCAATCTGTTCAACCGGTGTTGGCTCACTGTTTCGTGTAATATTCCTTACCTGTCCATTTTTAAAGCGGATTACCTGATCTGCCATCGGTGCAATTGCCATATTATGTGTAATTACAACAACTGTCATTCCTTTTTGCCTGCATGTATCCTGAAGTAATTTTAAAATGGCTTTACCTGTCTGATAGTCCAATGCTCCCGTCGGCTCATCACACAAAAGAAGTTTCGGATTCTTTGCAAGTGCCCTTGCAATAGCAACACGCTGCTGTTCCCCTCCTGATAACTGTGCAGGGAAATTCAACATTCTGTCTTGTAATCCGACATCCGTTAAAACTTCTCTTGCATCCAGCGGATCTTTGCATATCTGCAATGCCAGCTCAACATTCTCAAGTGCAGTCAGATTTTGAACAAGATTATAAAACTGAAATACAAATCCTATGTCATCTCTTCTGTATGATGTCAGCTGCCTGCTATTAAATGAGCTGATATCAACACCGTCAACGATAACATGTCCGCTTGTAGCCTTGTCCATTCCCCCAAGAATATTCAATACAGTTGTTTTTCCGGCACCACTTGGTCCGACAACGACCACAAATTCGCCTTCGTTTATTTCAAAATCCACGCCATCTACAGCATGAATTTCGACTTCTCCCATATGATAGGTTTTTTTCACATTCTGAAACTCTACTAATCTACCCATACGTCTACCTCTGTATATAGTATATTTTGACAGTTTCCTTATATATTCAATAATACCATCTTTTTCAGGTTTATATATAAATAAAAAATAAAGTTTGTCTAAATATATTATATTCGTTTTTTTCTACATACGATCCTGCAGCTATGTATCATTTATTCTTCGCACAGGCTGCCTCTATGTTCATAAAAAAAAGAAAGCAGTTTCAGATACACTGAAATTATTTTTCAATGTATCTAAACCTGCTTTTATTTAAAGTTTCGAAGCAATCATATACGCAGGCAGGAATCATTCTTAAAGCACGATCACTGCAGCATCAAGCCCCTCAACTTTTCCATCAAACGGCTCATCTCTAAGTAAATTATATTTTCCCTCATACTCACTAAAGTTCTTTGCATTACTGCTGCAATTGAAAATCAAGGCAATTGTCTCTTCGACGTTTTTCCGGATCAGGACTATTGTTTCTTCCTCATCCTTTGTAATTGACCCGATCAGTTCGCCTTCTGAAATACACGCATGTTTTTTTCGGATCCAAAGCAGCTGTTTATACCATTCATACATCTCTTTGTCCTGATATTCTTCATCCCAGTACATGCCCCGCCTGCAATCCGGATCGTTTGCCCCCGGCATCGCAAACTCATCTCCATAATAAATCATAGGCATTCCCGGCAATAACAGCTGAAAAGCCGCTGCCAAATGCTGTTTTTTCTTATTGCCATTACAGAGATGTAAAAATCTTGCTGTATCATGGCTGTCAATCAGATTCCACATAAGAGGATAACATTTTTTATTTAAACGTCCCTTCAAATATCCCAGATTCTGTACAAACTGACTGACATGGATCTTCTCATCTGCCAGCAGATCGATCAGATTCAGATAAAACGGATAGTTCATGACTGTATCCCATTCATCTCCCTCAAGAAAATCTCCTGCATAATGCCAGATTTCTCCAATGATCAGCATATCCTTTTTTACAGCCTTGACCGCTCTTCTAAAATTCTTCCAGAAATAATGACTGATCTCGTCTCCTACATCCATCCGCCATCCGTCAATATCACATTCCTTAATCCAATAGCACGCAACATCCGTAAAGAATTTCTCAACTTCCGGATTTTTCAGATTTAGCTTAGGCATTCCCCCATAGTAGCCAAAACATTTGTAGTTTGGAATCTCTCCTCTTTCACTTTCAAGTGGAAATTTCTCAATATAATACCAGTCCAGATATTTTGATTTTTCTCCCTTTTCCATGATATCCTCAAATGCAAAAAATTCTCTTCCTGTATGGTTGAACACTGCATCCATGACGATTTTCATTCCACGTTTGTGAGCTTCGTGTACCAGTTCCCTCAGATCCTCTGTCGTTCCAAATGAGGGATCGATCTGATAATAATCGATGATATCGTACTTATGACTTGAATATGATTTGAAGATAGGTGTCATATACAAAACATCGATTCCCAGATTCTGAACGTGATCCAGATGTTCAATAATTCCTCTGAGATCACCATGCAGATCATCCACAGACGAAATTGGTGCTTTATACCATTGTTCCTTATCTACCTGCTGTGACGCTGCAAAACGGGCCGGAAAAATCTGATACACAACCTTATTTGCTGCCCAGTCCGGCACCTCAAACATTTCCTCTTCCCGAAGATTCTGCGGGCAATCAAACATTCTGTCCCTGTTTGTGATGCATTCCTTATAAAACTCATAATTGCCGTAATATATTTTTTCACCCTGCATGTCCGTAAATTCAAAATAATATCTGAGACATATCAGATGCATCTGGAGCTGTGCTTCATAATAATCATGAAACTGTGAAGTGGCAATCTTCTTCATCCGAATGGTCTTTTTCGTATCCTTGCGCTCCATTGGTATATACTTATCTTCGCAGTGAAGGATAATCTCCTTCATGTCATCTTTTTTTACCTGCACACGTATCACAAACAGATCCTTATCAATTGCGTAACAGAATCTTTTGTCCATGTCATGATAAATTGCTGAATATTCCATAATATTTTCCCTTTACATATTCTTTCCATTCAAATATTTTCTGCTGCTAATGCACCATGTCCGCTTCCATTTGTATCTACTACTTCTGAATGTACTACTTTTACCAATGTATCGTAATACATTACTTTTCAAGGCAATGCGGATCGAGAAGAAAATCGTAAATATTGATTGTAAGAATTCCATATTCATCGTAATGCGGCTGAACAATATCTTTGGTAATAACGATTTTCTTGAAAGAGTCGTCAATCCTTCTAAACGGTCTGATTTCCTGAATGCGCTTTGTTTCATCTGGCAGCGAATATGCCGATTGGATATAGTATCTGACCGAACCCATATTACAAACAAAATCAACTTCTAGCTGCTTACGGGTCACTTTCCCTGCCTTATCTTTTTCTGCAATCGGGATAACACCTACATCGACACTGTAACCTCTCATACGCAGCTCATTGTAAATTACATTCTCCATAGAATGAGTCTGCTCAAACTGACGAAAGTTAATTCTTGCGTTGCGAAGTCCAAGATCAGAGAAATAGTATTTCTTTGGAGTTTCAATGTATGCCTTACCCTTGATATCATAACGCTGTGCAGATTCAATCAAAAAAGAATCCTCAAAGCAATCAAGATATTTTTTTATGGTTGCAGAAGTAATTCTGGATTTTTTTACGGTCTTAAATGTATTTTTCAGCTTTTCAGGATTAGTCAGTGAGCCAATCGCAGATGAGAGGATATTCAACAGATCCTCCAACTCCCCAATATTTTTAACACGATTTCTCCTGGTAATATCCCGAATATAAATTTCGTTGAATAAATTCTGCAATGCAGCTGCCTTATCATTTGCACCTTCACGAAGGACTACCAGAGGAATACCTCCATATAACATATACTCAGAAAGCCCCATGTATTTGTCGCCATTGTAAACGTTCATAAACTCTGCAAAGCTCAAAGGGTACATATGAATCTCATCACCACGACCGGCAAATTCGGTAGCGATGTCTTTTGACAGGAGCTTTGCATTGCTCCCGGTTACAAATACATCCATATTATCTTTTCGCAGATACCCATTCAGAACCGCTTCAAAGCAATCAAGCATCTGAATCTCATCAAGAAGCAAGTAGTACATTCCGTCATCAGCGACTTTGGAACGGATATAAGCCATGAACTTTTCCGGATCAATCCCACGCTTTTCTTTTTGAATCTGTATCAGACTTTCACCAATCAGGTAAAGGTCATCTGCAGAGTCAAAAGCGAAACGGATGATATGATCAGCATTCACACCATTATTCAACAAATGATGGTAAAAAAGATTATTCAGTAAATAAGATTTGCCACATCTGCGAATACCGGTAATCACCTTAATTAAGCCATTATGCTTTCTTTTTATCAGTTTGTCCAAATAGAAATCTCTGCTAATTTCCATGTAGCAAGCCTCCTTGGAATAGATTTTTTCAACCTTTTACACTTTTCTATTCTATTATAGCCGCAGGAATAGGGAAAAACAAGATACAGAATCACTTCTGAAATAGATTTTTGCAACTTTTCACATTTTTTTATTTCAAAATTTTCTTACAGGATATATTCCATCTGTCTCTCTTTGGTTTTCAATCCCATTTTTTCATAAAATCTTTCTGCTGAAGTATTTCCTGACCACACATTAAGTGTCACTTCATAGCACCCCAGACGTTTCGCTTCACTCTTGACATATTCAAACAGGCTTTCGCCTACATGCTGTCCTCTGGTTTTGGCATCAACACACAGATCATCGATAAAAAGTGATGTAAATGGTAAATTCATTATTTGTATACTTTGTCGTTCCCGGAATAAAAATATCAGGTCTTATATCTGCATGGATCTGAAGCACCTGCTCTAATAATTCCACTAATCTTGGAATGTCTTTTTCATTTACTCTTCTAATGTTCATCTTCTACGCCTCCATATGTTCCGACAAATGCGTCATATATTTTTTGATATCGATATCCTTTTTTTATCATTGTCGGGTCTGGCACAATTACTTTTAAATCTACTAACTGATTTATGATATTAGATACAACATTAACAGATACTCCTGATATTTCCTGTACTTCCTTCTTAGTAAAAACAATCTGTTTCATAATAACCGGCATAATTCTATATACGGAATTTCCCTTAATCGCCTTAATTGTTTCCATATCTTCCCTGTAAATTTCTTTAATCCGTTCAATTTTAATGATGTATGCGTTGCATTGATCAATAACACATTGTAAAAAGAATTTAATATATCCTGCTACATTTCCTCTTCTACATTCCATTAAATGTCTCCGATAAGACGGTTTGTATAATTCAAGAATTTCTGATATATACAAGATAGGCGTACTATTATCCAACATTGACATTTGCACCGGAATCAAGGCTCTTCCCAGACGTCCATTTCCATCTTTATATGCATGTATTGTTTCAAACTGCATATGTGATAAAGCCACATTTACCAATAAGGGATCTATAAATTCATCATTCATCAAAATTGCATACGCAACCTTATACATATCCGTCATATAAAGCTGCATTAATTCTGTGAAAGCTTCCGACTCATGCCTTTTCGCTCTTTTCACAAGATCATCTGTTTGTTTTTTCATAATGCTTTTCTCCACGCGCGCAGTGAATGTAAGACAGTCGCTTTTCTTCTTTTTTTATCTTACATATATTAGACAACAAAATGTGTATAAAAGTCTCATAAAGGGACTTTAAAATAAGTCCATAGATAAAAAAGCGCCAGTTCCGGCAAATGTCGGTTCTGGCGTTCTGTGCTATTTGCTTATATATGGCTCAAATGCGTCCATTCCTTCATAAGAAAAAAATCCGTATTGCATTGCCTCATTGCACATTCCATAACAGGAAAGTTTCTCTGGTCTGACAGTCTCCTCCTCCGAATAATACCATGACGGCCACCATATCAGAAAATCTTCCGACAACTGTTCTATTGGCGTTTCTGGCATATATAAAGTAAAATTCTCACCATTTTCCAAACCATATGGCTCATCTTCTTTTAGAAATCTGTATCCATTTTCTATCCACATCTCCGGAATATCCAATATCTCTAATTTTTCTAAAGACATTGTATAATAATATTGATCAATGCGCTCAATATCTGTAAATTTGCCCTCAAACTCACAGATTGCTACTGTTCCTTTTGGGAAATCTTTCTCTGCGTATGCATCATAATCCGAATACTCTCCTGAAAATGAACCATCTCTGTTTAATCTTAAATACGTCCGCCAGCCACCAGCTCCACTGTTAAAAAATAAATCTTTTGGGAAATCCACTGGAAGATCATTATCTGTGTTCTGTTGCATTTTATCCGTTGCCACTGCATTCTTTGAAACGTTTCTTTTATCTTCATCTGAGTGCAAAATACATATAGATAACATTGTTAATATAAATACGCCCATTCCCAATACACTTATCCATTTTTTTTGCTGTACCCTATTCATATCCACTCCTCTTCTATTTTTATAAATATTATATGCCTCTTTTGAATAATCCTTTTTTACCATTCATCACACATAATTTTTCTTTCATTTAGAACTTAAATCACTTATCACCAAACTTGTTGGCAATAAGTGATTTTTCTTCATATAGAACAATATTTTCCTATTCTTTTTGTTCTATCGAAATCTGTTCCATTTTTTTCTGAATTTCATCCACGCTGTTTCTGATATCCTCAACAACAGCATATTTTTCTGTCATATCAGAAAGTAGTTTCTGGTAATTTACCTCTCTCTGATCTTGCTTTTCCACTAATTTTTCATTATTTTTGATTGTGTATAGAAATAATGAAATAAATAGAAGAACCCAGATTCCCTGCGTGGTTGCAGCTTCAATTAATGCCTGTTCCAAATGCATCATCTCCTTTCAAAATATTAAGAAGACGATTATTACATGAATAGAAACTACCATTAGTTATAAAGATAACCCCCGCTCACAGTTATACTAGATGAACTAACATTTTCGACATAAATTTTATATGTTCCTGCACTGCCCACTTCAAACGCATGAGAACACATACCAGAGCCATACACATAGCGCAGTTTTCCATCCGGCATAATCAGACCATACCGCACTTCGTTTTCGAATGGATTGTTTGAAAGCGAAACCGTAATCATATTCTGTCCGCTAATACGGATATTCTCCCATACCGCAGCCTCAGATTTCCCTAATTTTTGCTCCGTCAAATCACCATTCCCCTGTGGCAGCTGCTCCTCATTTCCATCATACACAATTGTCACTTTGGAAGCGTCAAAATTTTCTTCGTACTCAGTCTCTTCCACAACCACATCCTCAACTTCCACTTTCGTCTGAGCAAAAAGTCTTTCATATCCTGCTTTTGAAATTGCTTTTTTTCCGAAATCCGGTGACCATCTTCGGCATCCAGAGATGCGACTGTTCCAGACCATCCACCGCAACGGTGTAATATTCCTGCGCAGTATATGGATATGCGGTTTCACTGCACACATAGCGGTCGCACGCAATCTCGCCCCACATATCAATGCTTCGGAGCAGTCCGTTCATCATCGGATTGCACCAGAATATCAGTTTTAAAAAAATGCCCATCTTTTTCATTTCCAGAATATGTTGTCTGATATGGACAAGTTCGTGATACAGGATCGTTGTAAGTTCTTTTTCTTCATACTCCCGCACCAGAAAAATGATTTTTTTCTGCCGCCAACCGATGACAATCGGTGATGTCACTGCATAGTTCTGGTACAGTTCCACATTTCCTTTCATTCCCAGTTCCTGTATTATTTTGTTCTTTTCGGTTTCCGGCAAACGAAATCTGACGCTTTTCTCCAACACTTTTTGAAATTTCAAATACTGGACTACATATTTTGCGAGATTCCAGACTGCACCCACGATCCATATTCCTGCGATCACACACTGCACATTGTAAATAAACGGTGTGCGCAAAAATAATGTTCCATAATATGCTCCGTGACTTCCCGGAACATGGGTTGAAATTTTCAGATAACTATACATAATTGGAAAAATAAAAAAAGCTTCGACAATTCCAAGCATGGGATAGATGTATTTCAGTTTTTTCCTCCGCGCCATGTTCTTTTTTAATACACTCCAAAATCCATAGGCAATTGCACCTGTGATGGAATTAAGAAAAAGAATATAGAACAATTCATTTGTCCATCTCATTGAATTTTTCTCCTCACAGCCCCTTATTTTATACCCCATCTGGCTGCCTGTGGCATTTTTTCAAAAATGCTATGGAACAGCTCATTCTGTCCTCCGAATGGAATTCCGGGCTGATCCACTGCGATCAAATGATAGTCTTTTGTGAAAAAAAGCAGTAAATTTTTCTTCCTTCTCACACGAACCACCTGATTATAAGGAATCACATAACATTCCGCATTTACGTTATTCGTTATCTTTATATCATTTTCTTCAAACAAAACATGCTGTGTAAACTGCGTCACTTTATATTTTTTCAAAATACGCGACCTGCGTTTTCCACGCCAGAAATACTGTACTACCATTTCCACATTCAGCCACAAAAGCAGAATTAAGAAAAAAGCTCCAATTGAAACCGGAAACTCCGGTGAGAAAACACTGTCATATCCTATTATGATCACACTGAACACAATAAATAAATCTGCCAGAACAATAAAAAGAACTCTAAAAGCTTTTCCCTCAAATGTATTCTTTTGTTTCACCTTATACCTCACCATTTTCACAATATTGATTATTACTTCTTTTTGCGCTTAGTAACTCACATATCCACCCTCAAGGTCAACGTCACCGGTACTTACATTTTTCACAAATATTTTATAATTGCCACTGTTTGAGATCCTAAAATTGTGAGTGCCGCTGTCGATTGCGTAAACATACCAGAGCTTTTCATCCGGCGTCATAATTCCATAGCAAACCGTCTGACCCGCAGGCATGATGTTCACGCGGATTGCAATACACTGATCACGATCTGCATAAACAGTTCCCGCAAAAAACATCGTACCCGACTCTAAGGTACTGATCTGAAATTCCTCGTTACCCTCAACAGGATTTTCATCCGGCAATTCCCCGGATACAATTGTTTCCTGTTCCGGTACAAACATTTCCTCATACTCTGTGTCTTCGATCACCTCTTCTTCGATCTCCACTTTCGTACTCTCGAAAACTCTGTCATATCCAGCCCGGAATCCCTCCCCTGCTGCAAATGTCGTTGTGGTGCAGACCGCACACAAGAACACAACAAGTGTCATACCGCCAATTCTTTTGAAATCGTTTTCCTTCTTATAATTTTTCATTTGCAGAATCCGGCTTTTGAAATTGTTTTTTTTCCGAAATCCGGTGACCATCTTCGGCATCCAGAGATGCGACTGTTCCAGACCATCCACCGCAACGGTGTAATATTCCTGCGCAGTATATGGATATGCGGTTTCACTGCACACATAGCGGTCGCACGCAATCTCGCCCCACATATCAATGCTTCGGAGCAGTCCGTTCATCATCGGATTGCACCAGAATATCAGTTTTAAAAAAATGCCCATCTTTTTCATTTCCAGAATATGTTGTCTGATATGGACAAGTTCGTGATACAGGATCGTTGTAAGTTCTTTTTCTTCATACTCCCGCACCAGAAAAATGATTTTTTTCTGCCGCCAACCGATGACAATCGGTGATGTCACTGCATAGTTCTGGTACAGTTCCACATTTCCTTTCATTCCCAGTTCCTGTATTATTTTGTTCTTTTCGGTTTCCGGCAAACGAAATCTGACGCTTTTCTCCAACACTTTTTGAAATTTCAAATACTGGACTACATATTTTGCGAGATTCCAGACTACACCCACGATCCATATTCCTGCGATGATACACTGTGCATGATAGATAAACGGTGTCGGCAAAAATAATGTTCCATAATACATTCCATGCCTACCCGGAACATGCGTTGAAATTTTCAGATAAATATACATAATCGGAAAAATAAAAAAAGCTTCGACAATTCCAAGCATCGGATAAATATATTTGAGTTTCTTTCTCCTCGCCATGTTCATTTTTAATAATATCCACAATCCATAGGCAATTGCACCTGTAATGCAATTAAAAATAAGAATATAGAATAATTCATCTGTCCATCTCATGCCAAATTTCCACCCAGTTCACACCAATCTATTTTCATCTCCGGCATCCACAAAATCTGTTTTTTCCATGCAAGATATTCTTGTTCATCTAAATATTTAACGGATTCTCCCTGACTGATGATATACACTTTTCCATCGCCGTCTTTATCATATTCCTCTGGGAAAACATCAGAATTAATCGGAACATTAGTAATCTGATCTACACTTACTTTCTCCACAAACTCCTTTTTGTTTTCATCATACTGATATACGGTATAAGGCCAAAAACCGTCCTGATAGTCACTATACATCGAATGAAGCGGACTTGCCTTAATCACCCCATTCTCATAATAATCAAATCCCGCTGTAGATCCAAATTCAAGTTCAAAACCATTTTTTTCTTCCGAATACCGATAGACATATTCATCTAAATCTGCCATACAAACTCCATCAATCAAAATAAGCAACTCATTTGTACCGTCTCCATCTGCATCCGCCACTGCAATTCTTATCGGACCATGAGCACACTCCAGCTGTTTTCGAAACCGTTCCACATCCGTTCTTCCATCCGGCTCTACCACAAAGCAATATCTCCCATCCGGTAGAAATCCCGTTGTATCCAGTGTTTTGATTGCATTATAATATGCCTCATTGATCTTATCATCCTCCGAAAAACGAGGTACTTTGCGTTTCAGTTTCTCCATATCATAATTTTTGTCTATCTCTTCCAATAACTCTTTATTGCTTCCTAATTCACACCAATCTATTTTCATCTCCGGCATCCAGAAAACCTGTTTTTCCCATGCAAGATATTCTTTTTCATCCATATACGCAACGGATTCTCCCTGACTGATGATATACACTTTTCCATCCCCGTCCTTATCATATTCCTCTGGAAAATTATCTGGATTTTCCGGGGCTTTTGGAATCTCCTCTACACTGGCTGTAAGCACAAACTCGTTTTTATTTTCATCATACTGAAATACACTATACGGCCAAAAATCATCCTGATATATAAAACCTGAGTAAAGCGGCTTTGCCTTAATCACTCCGTTCTGATAATAATTACATCCCGCTGAATATTCAAATTCAAGTTCAAAAGCATTTTTTTCTTCTGAATACCGATAGACATATTCTGCCGAATCTCTCACACAAGTTCCTTCAATAAAAAATAGTAATTCTGCCGTACCATCGTCATCCACATCTGCCACCGCAACTCTTTCCGGACTATAATGCTGTGCCCTCTGTTCCTGAAACCGTTCCACATCTGTTCTGCCGTCCTGCTCTATATAAAAGCAGTATCTCCCATCCGGCAGAAATCCCGTTGTATCCAGTGTTTTGATTGCATTATAATATGCCTCATTGATCTTATCATCCTCCGAAAAACGAGGAACTTTGCGTTTCAGTTTCTCCATATCGTAGTTTTTGTCTATCTCTTCCAATAACGCTTCATTTTTTCTTGCAAGAACAGCCTCTTCGCTCTGGCTCTCCTTTCGCTCAATGTATTCTCTTTGTTTCCTGTTCAACATTTCTTCATTCCAGTCCAGCGGAAGAAACTCTGATGAGCAGACTGTGTCAAGTTCCGACACTTCATAATATTGCGGCAATACCACACTTTTGTCGCCGACACCCATTCCACATGCATAGAATGTGCCGTCTGTTTTTTCAATGATCGTATTATCCACATAATCATTACCGAATTCTTCCATATCGGTAATATCATCCTCTTTGGCTGAATAATTCAAAAGTCCTGTCCACACGCGCTGCACGTCTTCTGCCACCTGCACCGGTGTTTCAATCATCGTGGCTTTATCCGTTCCGCAGTTTCCACTAAAGTTGTATCCCCACGTCCAGAGTGTTCCATCTTCCTTCAATGCGGCGTGGTTAAACCATCCGCCTGTGATCATCTTCACATCTGTCAGAATCTGCTGTGGCATTGTGATACAATATCCCGTACTCTGATAATTCCAGATCATTCCCCATGTCCAGACTGTACCATCCTTTTTCAATGCAACTACATCATCACGTCCGCACCTCGCATAACTGACATCTTCCAGCAAAAGTGCCGGACTGGTGACATACCGTTTTGTCGGATATGCCAAATCTTCCACTGGCATTTCTGTATGCTGCAATAACATATAGGTAGAATCATTTCCAAGACCATAAAGTTTCCCTTCCTCCGTCAGATAGACAACAAAATCTTTCTGGGAATAGTCCACATGCACAACGTGTTCCGCGATTTTACTTTTTTCCTCATGAAATTCCTCGTCCGCATACCCAAGTCCAATCTGCGCATACTCATTATGCCCACTTCCCCAGAGCACACCATCCTCATCGATCGTGTACAGATTGAACTGGTCGCCACAGGATTTCATATAATAATCTTCGATTGTCTGTGCATCCAGCCGCATATCGTAAAGATCGCCCACGTTGAAAGAATATCCTGTCTCTTCTTCTGTCTGCGTGTCACTTTCCGTCTGTGAAACAGTTTCGCTGGAATTATTTTGAGTTTCATTTTCCTCCATAAACACCATTCCTACAAGAATAATGACCGCCAATGCAATCGTTCCGCCTGTGATGCCGCACTTGATACGATTCTCTTTATTTGCAAAATACTGTTTGATTTTACTGCTCATATTGCTTTCCCCCTATACTAATCTTCCACTTAACCAGATATTCCTATATGCTAAAGATAATGTGTATGATGTTTAAATCTGTAAACTATATTTTCAGTTTACAGTATTTTATTTTTTTATGCAAGAAAGTATTAACTATATTTTTAGTTTTTTATTCTTTCAAAACTATATACGACCAAAGCTAAATGTGATAAGATAACATCTGTATTTTAACAACTTTATGAAAAAGAATTTCTATAAAGCACAGCAACCTATACGTTAAATTAAGGGAGAAATTAACCATGAGAAAAAAATTTTTAGTTTGCATCTTATTACCATGCTGCATATTGATTGCTGCCTGCGGTCATACGGCTGATACGAAAAACGATCTTTTATCAGAAAATATAACATCTGACACCGAGACAGATACCCAGACATCTGACTATGAAAAATACAACAACTATGGATCAACAGAAGAACAAATGGATGAAGCGATAACAGAAACCAGTGAAACTGCCTCCTCTTCAGAAGAAAACGACTTACCGGAACAATCTTTGCAGAAATACAGCGATGACTGGGACGAAAGCCAGATTTTGGAAGAACTCCAAAAACGGAACACCTATCACGACTACTGCTCCTTTTACCCGGAGTATGTCCGATATATGGAAAATGTAATGGAAGTCCTGGATATTTCCATGAATATTTACCCGATTTATGCTACAGATACAAGATATTATCAGGCTTCCGACTTTAACAATGTCCCTCCGTTAATCATTCATCTGGCAAAAAATGAAATCTATGCCAGACACGGATACATTTTTAAAAATCAGGACTTAAATGCTTATTTTTTGAGCCAGCTCTGGTATTTGCCGGAATTCGACTCGGAAACTTTTGATTCCTCTGTATTCAATGAATATGAAAACACGAATCTTCAGTTATTGGTACAGCTTGATACTTACAAATAAAAAATTCCCTTTCTGTTTTCTATTCCTCAAACTATATGCTTCTTAATAAGTGATTTGCAAATCAAATATCACACATAAAGGAGAAAAGTTATGGTAGTAAAAAAAGGAGAAACAGGAACCTATGTAAAATGGTTACAGCAGGGATTGCACATCACAATGATAATTGGCTGTTCTTCTTTATTTAATTTTATAGTTACAAATATTATCTATTACCGTTTCTTATCTGTGGCATCTTCTCCCGAATCAGCGCAAGAAATATTTCTCTTTCCTCATGTGGCATATGCTCTTTATCAATGAAGATAAACCCTAAATGATCCGCCTGTTCCTGCGCTTTGCTTATGGACATATATAGTTTTGTCCTTAAAAGATAAACCTCTTTCAAATCATAAAATTTTTGAAATGACTCATATGAAATCTTCTTTTCCTGCTTGAAATCTCTTTGATATAACAAATATTCATTCATAAAGATGCAGCTTCCATGGATTTCTCTGATTCCATATTGATCTTGAAACCGTTCTATCGTCATTTTGCAGACTTTCTTTTTTTTCTGCATACCAGAAAATGAGCAGAAAAACTCCACCTCCAAGCATAAATATTGCCTGTCCTTTTTGACCATATCTCTCAAAAATTACGGTCAAAATCCCTACGCCAAACACTATTGCCCCATACACTGCCTTATACCATGGAAATATTTTTGAAAAATACTTATCAAATATATTGTAATTAAAAATTATTTTAAACTGATGATTGTTTTCACTCTTTTCCATATTCCTCGTTTGCATTCATTTTCTCCTAAATCTTTGTTTTATAAACCCAAAATTTAATTTTTCATTTTATATTTTATACTATACGAATTGCTTCTTTTTTTAATTCCATTTTCAACACATCCTGACCGTTATTTTGGTAACTTCACCTGTGACATTTTTTCCCGGACAACTTCAATCAGTACCTCTTCAGACTATTTCTGTAAATTCAGAATATTTTTTTATTTTCTAACGTCCATATATACTTTGCTGCAACTCCCACGGTATTTTTAACTGTGGCATTTTTGTTCTGAAAAGTTCTGCAAGTTTTTCTCTGTCTGCTGGCGAAATTTTGCTTTTTTCTACACAAAAGAGTAATCCGCCTCTGGTTTTAAAAATATAATAATGCTGGCTGGAATAATATTTTTTGATTCTTTTGTATGCAATCTTACAAACAATATTATTCAAATCTCCTGATACCGCAATTTCATCTTCGAGAAATGCCACTTTTTGGAGGTATTCACTACTGCCGTCTTTCTTTTTGGGACAGATCATATTAAGTTGTCTTTGATAATAAATGATTAAAAATATCACCGTTGCTATCAAGGAACCTGCCAACAGTAAGATCATCGCAATATCTTTTATCAGCAAAAAAAGAAACAGACATATCGCCAGAAAACAGAAAATGATTTTTATAATTGTTATACCAACGTTCTTCCCGGTCTTTTTATATATTTCCTTTGCACTTTTTCGATTAATTGTGCATTCAAACTCCATTTTATTCCTCACTCCTTTTCCCAACCTGAAACTATGCTAATCCTCTGGCTCGCAGCCACGGCATTTTTTTGTGAATGATCCGAAGCAGTTCATCCTGCTGCGCAATTGACATTTGCAATTTGTCAAGAATAATAATATGTTGGTCCTTTGTCTGAAAAATAAGAAGATACTTTTTCTTTCGTAATTTTTTGATCTCGCCATAAGGAATTTCAAAATTTGTATCATTGATTACGTTTGTCACTCTGATCACTTCTTTTTCAAAAGATACCACCTGACGAAACTGCTTTACATCATATTGTTTCAAAATGCAGACTGCTTCTCTCCTCTGGTCAACGAAATACACCACAATCTCCACGATTGCCCAAATGCTCAATCCTATGAGAAAGAATGAAGAACTCTTATTTGACTCTATAGATGCCATATCTAACATCTGTTTAACCAAAATCAATAATAAGAGCACGCATATTTTCGTCAAACGGCTGGCAGCATACAATCTGTACATTAATTTTTTATTTATCAGCGTTTCACATACCATACAAGTCTCCTTGAGAATGAAGATTATAAAAAGCAAATCTCTGTTTTATCGTTTTTGCAGTCTGATTCTTCAACTGTGGCATTTTCTGTTGCACCAGAAGTTCTAATTTCTCCATTTCTTCATTCGTTAATGATTTTTTATCGACAAAAATGGGAATCACTTCGTTTGTAATTATCAGGAAAAAATAATAGTGTTTCAATTTGTAATAGTTACTGATTGATTCATACCCCACAATCCTGCTTTCTACATCAAAATCGTTAATTTCTACACTATCAGGCAAAAAATTTACTTTACCAAATTCATTTTCCATCTTATACTTTTTGCATAAACGCATTGCCGCAATCCTGCAGTTATGAACAATCAACCATGTCGGCGCAATAAATGCTGCCACAACCACACACATATTTTGTATCATTAGTTCAGTGGATTTCACTCGAAGCATACATGTAAAAAGAAATAGTATGGCAACGACAAAAACTCTGTATAATGCCATGTAGCGAAAATCCCTTACTCTATAAAATAATTCCACAAATGCTCTGGTTCGATATATGTTTTTCAATTGTTTTTCCTTTCTTTCTCATGAACTTTTACCTGTGGCATTTTCTCATGAATCAGGGAAATCAAACTATGCATATCTGCTTCTGTTAAAACTGTTTTATCAATGATGATTGTTTCCTGCGTCAGTCCCTTCTCGATTTTTCTTTTATCCCCGAAGACACAATAATGTTTCAGTATGTAAAAATCTTTAAACCTACTGTATTCCATAGAATACTCAGACTCCGTATTTCCATATGGAATTACTTTTAATGCAGACTCTTCAAATACAATTTCTCCCCAAAGTTCATTTGTATGAGTTAAATCTTCTATTTTGTCCATCATCATTTTGGTGTCATGTCTCATAATGAATTGATTTTCAATAATAATCGCAAATATAAACAAGAAAAATGCTGCTGAAAAAACTATTTGATGAAAACAATAAAAAACAATTGACATTGCTAAGGACGTACCGATAAAACCATATAAAATTTTTCGAATCATCGGATTTATTGCCATATAACATTCACGTACCGACTTATAATTTATAATTATTTTAAATTTCATTTTTTCTGCACTCCTTCTGTTTGCTGATCTATCTTACTTTGGTAACTTCACCTATGACATTTTTTCCTTACACCATAAAACGCTATCTGTGAAACACACAGACAAAATAACTTTCATATACTACTTTATCATTTACAATCGTTCTATATCTCATCTTGTTTTCCTCATGTGTCATATGCTCTTTATCAAGAAGAATAAACCTCTTTCACCCTAAAACTATTCATCCAGTTCCTCAATTGCTTTCCGAAGTTCCTCTATCTCCGCTTTGGAAGCCGGTTCATCCTTATAAAAAGCGGTGATAAACTGCTTCAGCGAACCATTATTCCAGAATGCGACAAACTCTCTCGCCTGCTCGCTCTTATAATCTTCCTGCGTGATCAGCACTTCATAGGTAATGGTTCTTCCAACACGTTTCATCTGGATATAATTTTTCAGGCAGAGTTTTGCCAGATAAGTCGATACGGTCTGTGGCTTCCATTCCTTTCCATATCCCTCATTTGCATTTTTTACGATCTCTGCCAGTGACATCTCATGGTCTGCGTCCCAGATACACTTCATCACAATTGTTTCTGCTGCGGTCAGTTGTTTTGCATTCATTTTTCTTCCTCCTGAATCATTCCATAAATATATAAACTATAAATTTAATTTGCAATTACTTACTATATACTATACGATTTGCTTCCATATTGCAATCTTTTTCTGCGCTTTCCTGCGGAGCATTTCTACTTTCCCTTAACAGGGTACTTCCATTTTTTAAGCTCAAAAAGGACTGCACAAGGCAGTCCTCTTTCTGTTCTCTCTATTTTTCTATTCTTCATCAATTGCTGCAATCGCCTTCAGATTCTCCAATGCTTCAAATGTATGATCGACGGCTGTTGAAAAATTGCTTACACTGTCGTGCAGACCATCCATATCCGTTCTGCTTGCGGAAGTGCTTGCAGAAATCTCCTGTGTGATTCCTGACAAAGTAGAGATTCCGTCTACGATCACTTCATTGGCGTTGAGAACGGCAGATACCTCATCGCTTACCGTCGTCATATCTCCTACTAAAGATTTCACATCTTCCTCAACGGTTATAAAACTTTCATGTACCGTTTTTACCTTTTCACGCTGCACATCGATACTGTCTACCGCATTCTTAAGTTCGGTCTGTGTATCCTTTGTGATAGCAGTCAGTTCATTCATGATCTGTGTGATCTGCTCCGTTGATACCTTGGTCATTTCTGCCAGCTGGCGGATTTCCTCTGCAACAACGGCAAAACCTTTTCCGGCATCTCCTGCTCGGGCAGCCTCGATTGAAGCGTTCAGTGCCAACAGGTTTGTCTGGCTGGAAATATTTAAAATTGCATCTGTGATTCCGGATACTTTTCCAACATGTTCCACCAGTTTCTCAATGGTCTGGGAAATCTGCTCTGTGGACTGATCTACGATCACGGACTGTCTTGCCAGTTCATCCGACTCATTCTTGCCAGTTTCAATGACACCCTGCAGCTTCTCCGTTGTCTCCAAAGCTCCTGCTGCCGTCTGATTGGTGTGCTCTAAACGCTCCTGGATCTCATTTGTTTTTTCTGACTGCGTCTGTGTCTGTGTTGCTGAACTGTCAGCGCCATTTGCAATGATTCCGATTGCGATCTGCGTATTGTCGATCGTGCTGGATATCTGGGATAAATCTTTTCTGACCTGCGTAAACTGCGCATCCACATCGTTTACGATAGTCTCAACTTCTTTTGCTACCTGTAACTGCTTCTCTGCTTTTACTTTTACTGCGTCCGTCTCCTCATTGGAAAACTCGATCAGACGCCTGATCGCCTTACATCCGCCAAACACACACATGATCAGACAGATACATACGAGAAAAACCGTATTCAACTGTTCTGCCTTGTCCGCCGGATTATTTACAAGGATCTGGGCCATCTTGGTAATAATAAATACTAAGGTTGCACCCGCTCCCCACATGATCAGAAATTCGTTCAAATATACAGACAATGAAAGCAAAACCGGGAAAATCAGCATCATAACTGTTGGGTTCTGTAAATAAGAAATAATTCCAAATCCGATACAAAATCCAACTGCTATAAACAGTTCCGCTTTTCTTTCATAAATATTCTTTGCCACAAAAATGGCTGTCAGCGCATACCAGATCACATAAAATGAAACAAATATTATTTTCTCAAGCGTTGTCCGATCCGATGTGAGCATGATCAAAATATAAAAAACATATGCCATTGTAACGGTAAGACACGTCGTGATGTTGGCACGTTTCATTTGATCCGGTGGTAAATCTTTTCTGGTAAATTTCATATTCCTATGCCCCTTTACATAAAAAATAGCAGCTCTGTAATCAAATATTTTCATTTTTATTACAATGCACAAATCTATCTCTATGATAATACTTCATTCGACAAACGTAAACATCTTTTTCGAAATAGGGAGCAAAAAATTTTCGTTATTTTTTATCCGACAGCACAAAAAGAACTGCTGCATATTTCTATGCGCAGTCCTTTTTTATTAAGAAATGAATATTCAAAATGGCCGGTTATTATTTTACTGCATCAAACGCTTCCTGCAGATCATAGAGGATATCGTCGATATTTTCTGTACCGATGGAAAGACGGATGGTGTTTGGCTTGATTCCCTGCTCTGCCTGTTCCGCCTCATTTAATTCCGCATGTGTGGTAGATGCCGGATGGATGACAAGGGATTTTACATCCGCTACATTTGCAAGTAAGGAGAATAACTGTAAATGATCGATAAACTCCTGCGCTTTTTTGTCATCACCTTTGATCTCAAATGTGAAAATGGAACCGCCGCCGTTTGGGAAATATTTTTTATATAATCTCTGCTGCTCCGGATCTTCGGAAACGGATGGATGATTTACTTTTTCAACCAGTGGCTGCTTCTCTAAAAACTCCACAACCTTTAATGCATTTTCCACATGACGCTCGACTCTTAAGGATAATGTCTCCAAGCCCTGTAAAAAGATAAATGCATGGATTGGAGAAAGTGTTGCTCCGGTATCCCTTAATAAAATAGCACGGATTCTTGTCACGAATGCTGCCGGTCCTGCTGCCGCTGCGAAGCTGACACCATGATAGCTTGGGTTTGGTTCCGTGAGCTGTGGGAATTTTCCGGATGCAGCCCAGTCAAATTTTCCACCGTCAATGATGACACCACCGATTGTGGTTCCGTGTCCACCAATGAATTTGGTTGCGGAATGAACCACGATATCTGCGCCGTACTCGATTGGACGGATCAGATATGGCGTGCCGAACGTATTGTCGATGACAAGTGGAATTTTATGTTTGTGTGCGATCTCTGCGAGTGCTTCGATATCCACTACTTCAGAGTTTGGATTGCCGAGTGTCTCAATGTAAACTGCTTTTGTGTTGTCCTTGATAGCGCCTTCTACTTCCTCTAAGTTAAAAGGATCAACAAACGTGGTCGTAACGCCAAAATCTACTAATGTATGTGCCAGCAGATTATAAGTGCCGCCGTAAATATTTTTTGCAGATACGATATGATCACCTGCCTGTGCAAGGTTTTCAATCGTGTATGTAACGGCTGCTGCACCGGAACCGACTGCAAGCGCTGCCACGCCGCCCTCTAATGCTGCAATACGCTGTTCAAAAATATCCTCTGTCGGATTGGTCAGTCTTCCGTAAATATTTCCTGCGTCACGCAAACCGAAACGGTCTGCTGCATGCTTTGAATTGTGGAATACGTAAGAAGATGTCTGGTAAATCGGAACTGCTCTTGCATCGGTCACCGGATCTGGTTCTTCCTGTCCAACGTGTAACTGTAAGGTTTCAAATTTTAATTTTCTCTCTTTTAATGTACTCATGTGTTTTCCCATCCTTTTTCTATGTTTTCATTCTTTTTGCCTGCCTGTTTTTCTCAGGTTCTGCTGTTGGAATTATCATATCAAATCAATCGAAAAAGTGTTAATCCATAAAACCATGAGCCGATTATAGGGAAATCCTATAGCAGTATTATTCCCTGTCCTGTTTTTCCCTGCATTCCCTGCAAAGTCCATAAATAATGGAATTTTTACACTGCAGTTTAAATCCGTGGTCTTCTAAAATATGTTCCGATATTTCCTGCATAAACGCACATTCCAAATGAATAATACAGCCACAGGAAACACATTTTAAATGAAGATGTTCCTCACAGTGATGTCCCATCTCCACGTACTGATACACCGCCTGGCTCCCCTTCTCTGCCACATATTTCATGACAGTTCCCTCTTTGGCAAGTTTATCCAGGTAACGGTAAATCGTTGTGATGTTCACCTCGTTATCGTGTTTTTTCAAATACTGGTCAATGTCCGTCACCGTCACTGTGCGGTCGCTGTTTGCCATGAAATATTCTAAAATTTTCTTTCTGCTGGTCGTTGCATAACCATTTCCTGCCATTTTTTCATCTCTTTTCTTTCTCTGTATATGCTTTCACTGTAGCAGATACAATTTTTAACTCTTTCCTCTTAATTTCATACTTCTGCATATCAATTATTCATCTACATCTGTTAAAATACAATCCCAAGTAACTCAATGATCACGCCCCAGACAACACCGAATCCATAGAGTGCCGCCATAATTCCGGCATTCTGTTTCCAGTCCCGGTTCAGTCGGAACAAAACCAAAAGTCCAACTCCGGCATTTACCAAAAGTCCTGACATCATCGCCCCGGCTCCGATGATCCCGCTTAAATACAACTCCGTGATTACCACCGAAGATGCGCAGTTTGGGATCAGTCCCACAAGTGCTGCGATCATCTCTCCCACCACCGGAATGTCCTGAAATGCTACCGCAAGCTGGTCTTCGCCGATCAGTTCGATCACGAATGTCAGCATAAATGTGATGAGCAGAATGTATACAAAAATCTTGAACGTGTGTTTTAACGCTGACTTCAAGACACCATCCTCGCAACTGCAATGTTCTTCCTCGCATACCACATGGATGTCCATATCTTTTTCTTTCTTTTTGAAAACATTCACATAAACCAGCTCTGCAAGAAATCCTGAAATAATCGCAATGCAAACTTTTGCTACGAGAATTTTTACGATTGTTGCCGGTGCGACCGCCTCGGAAATGAAAATCGGAAGCATCTCATCCGAAGTAGATAAAAATACCGCAAGCAACGTTCCCACTGTAATCACACGCCCTGCATAAAGGCTGGACGCTGCGGCAGAAAACCCGCACTGTGGCATAATTCCAAGAAGTCCGCCCCACAGCGGTCCTACTTTCCCTGCATTCCTGATTTTGTTCTGCACCTTGCCGCCTGTCGTGTGCTCTAACAATTCCATTAATAAATAAGTGAAAAAAAGAAATGGAAGCAGCTTCACGCTGTCCTCAATCGTGTGTGATAATGTATGTTCTAAAATGTGTAACATAACAAACGCCTCCTGCATTTGGTTGTTTTAATCTTGATTTGTTCAAATTGCAAGTTATTTGTTTTTGCATTTTGTGTGCATTTGCAAATTGTTTGCATTTTTAAGCTGCATTGGTTATTATACACACTTATTCTACATTGTCAATGATTTTTAACCGAATATAAATTTGTTTTTTCAAAAATTTTCTTTTCTTCTTTTCAGCAAACCACTTTTCCTCTGCTAATATAAAAATAAAAAGCGAGGAACACATACCATGAAATTACACGATACCCAGATTACAAACTATCTTACATTTTGCAAATCACAAAAGTGCTTAGATGTCAAAACAATTCGCGCCTATAAAATTGATCTCACACATTTTGCTTCCACAATGCCTGCCGAGACTTCCTTATACGACATCGCTTCCCGGCAGATAGAATCCTATATCGCACACCTGCACTCCATATATAAGCCTAAAACTGCCAAAAGAAAAATTGCATCCCTCAAAGCATTTTTCCACTATTGCGAATTTTATGAATTTATCGAAAGAAATCCCTTTGACAAAATCCAGATCCGCTTCCGGGAACCTGTTATTCTCCCAAAAACCATTCCGTTACAGACATTAGAACTTTTTCTCTCCACAATATACAACCAGCGGCAGCTTGCAACCACATCTTACCAGCAAAAAAATGCTCTGCGTGACGCTGCCGTAATTGAACTGCTCTTTGCCACCGGAATCCGCATTTCCGAACTGTGCAGTTTAAAATCCTGCGATGTCAACCTGAATGACAATTTTGTCCTGATTTATGGAAAAGGCTCTAAAGAACGTAAACTGCAGATTGGAAACGATAACGTGCTAAAAACTTTAAATGAATACAAAAACACTTTTTCCAAAGAAATAGAAAACTGTGGGCATTTTTTTGCAAATCAGTCCCGAAAACCTTTATCCGATCAGAGTGTCCGAAGAATGATCCAAAAGTATGCCTCTCTCGCCGGTATCGATCAGCACATTACGCCTCACATGTTCCGTCATACCTTTGCCAGCTCCCTGCTTGATGCAGATGTCGATATCCGGTACATACAGGAAATGTTAGGACACAGTTCTATTACTACGACCCAGATTTATACACATGTCACGCTCGCCAAACAAAAAATGATACTGACGACGAAACATCCGAGAAATGGATTTTCTATTTGAGGGAAAGACGGATTGGAGGGAAGGAGTGATAGATAATCAGATATTATCTGTTGGCTTTGATAGAAATAAAGAATAATTCTAAATTGTCCTTTATAATAATATTGGCTACTTAAAAATAAGTAATATTGGAGCGTTTATGTGTAAGATTACAGAAGATGTATGGCGAGAGTTTGAAAAACTGGTTTATACTATTATAAAAGATACATTAAATCTAGATGATAGCAATTCTATTTCTGAAGTCACAGAAAAAAGAAACGATGGCGGTTATGATGGAGTATTTATTATACCCGTTGACAGAAAAAAAACAGTCGAATATAAGATATTATTTGAAGCAAAATTAAGAAGGGATATTCAAAAAGATTTACCTTTGCAGGATTTTTCGAAGGCACTTATTATAGCGATTAATACTAACGCAGATACATTGATTATCGGTACAAATCTTCATCTTTCAGAAAATTCAAAAAAGCAGCTTTCTTTGTATAGCTATAAAACAGGTCTTGCCATTAAATTGCTGGATGGAAAATCTATTGACAACTGGCTCAAAAAACAAATACAAAACGATGACATTATTGACAGCGAATTGCATAATCTTTTGAAAGGGGCTTTATCCGGGACAGAAGGAACAACATTGACAGATTTTTCAGAAATATCACATTATATAAAAAATAAGACTTTCGTTAGTGAACTTTTGGGTGAAGAACGTAGAGTAAAATTAAATCTTGCGAAACATGCTTTGTTTGACCAAAACAGAAACATTATTATATCTGGTGATGCGGGAGTTGGAAAGTCCTTTTTTTCAAGAACGCTTATGGCAGAACTTGAAAACAGAACCACAATTATACAAATTGATATAAAAATATGCCCAACTCCAAGAACCTTGTTTTTGAATTTAATTGAACAGACATGGAATATACCCTCTGAATTTTTAAACTTGATGGAATGTCAAAATTTTAAAGATGCAATTTCTTACGTCGGAGAGAATACAGTTGATGCCATAATAACCAATAGTGTTATAGATGCTTTTGGGAAAAGTACGGAAGCATATAATGAAAACGCAGAAATATTTAATCATTACCTGATTCAATATCTAGCAGACTTATACGAGGTACTTAGCAAGCGAAATGTTCGAATTGTTAACATCATAAACTGTAATAGCGCAACATCTGAACTGTTGGATTTTTTAATTCAAATGATTGAAAAATTAACTCCGTATATCAGTTTTGTGATTGAGTTACGGACATCCACGTATATAGATGGAGTAATAGAAAAGAACACTTGGGAAAAATATGTGCTTTCATTTAAAAATTTAGTGAATCCAACCTGTATTTTTGAAATAAAAGAATTAAAAAAAGCAGAAACATTTGAGTATATAGATGCACTTTATAATGAAGGAACCATTGATGATACGGTTAAAGATTATATTTGCAAACAATCAAATTCTCTGCCTTTATTCATTGAAGCATTTGTAACTTATTTAAATATTACGAAGATATTAAAGAAGATACCTGATGTCTTGCAATTAGAAACCATAAAAAGAATACATATTGATAATGAAATACAACTAATTCAATTGGCAGTAAAATCTGTATGTATGGAAAATTCTTTTTACAGTGGGTTATTAGCTGTCTTATCTATATTTGAAGGTTCAATTACGGAGGAATTAGTAAAGAAAATTTTTCCTGAATATAATAAAAACGAACTAGACGAAATTGTAAAAGCAGGTCTGATTATTACTACAGTTAATGAAATAAAAATAAAACATATTCTTTATTTATATTATCTAAATAGAATGGAATTTATAGGAAATGCATATCTACAGGAATTAGCAAGTAAAGTTCTGAAAGAAATAGAACATATATCTTTAAGTACAGATATAGAAATGATAGTGCGTATTAAAATAAGTGAGATTTTAAATGACAATCTACAGGTTGCTTTATTTGCATTTGATTTTTCAACTAATTTATATCAAAAAGGACAATATTATCTCAGCTATCAATACAGCTTAATGGCTTATGAAAATGTGTCAAATTTTTTATATGATACGAATAGCATCTTTTTAAAAGTAAAAATATTAGAAAACCTGATACAAACAAGTTTTTACTTAAAAGAGAAGTGCTATGAAGGACTGCAAACTTATACCAATGAACTGGAGTCTTTAATAAATTTGTATCAATTTGACTTTGTGGATATAGAAGGGTATTATTTTATCAGACTTCAGGCCTATATGATACTTAGCAGATATGTACATACAATTGGAGAATTTGAAAAAGAACTAAATTACATGAAGCAGGCAGAAAAATTCATATCTGAAAACAGAGCAAAATGTGAAGAATCTGTTATTACAAATATATGGGTAGAATATGCCATTGCATTAAAGGAGAAAGAAGGATTAAATGGATATATTCATTTCCTTGAACAAAAAATTGCAGAATATCCTTTAGCAAACGATTTGAACTATACTTTAAATTCTGCAATGTATCAAAAATTATCCATTACTGCACCGGATAAAGCCATGGCTTATCTGGAAAATAATATAAAACTTGAGCCTTATATGGCAATACCGGAAAAATATCATAATAGAGTCCATTTAGCAAATAATATGTTGTATTCAAAAGATTATGATAAAGCCGTAAGTTATTCTCTTAAACTTTTACAGGAAACAGAGCGTGCCGGATTAAAAAACGAATCCGGACGAATTGGCAATATCCTGGGATGTGCCTATCTTATTCAAAATGAAGAAGCAAAGGCAAAACAATACTTTGAGTACAGTATGAATATTTATCAGAATAATAATTATGTTTCTTACCTTTGGCCAATTTTAGTTAATTATGTAACTCTAAATTTCGAATACAAAAATCGAGAAAAAGCTCTTACTACAATAAAAACCTGTATAGAAATTTTTCAAAAATATAAAAAGCGAACCAATAATTTAAATTTGCATGAAGTTGAATTCGAAAAATCATATGTAGCTCATTTATTATTGATTCGTTATTTGAAAAAATATCAGAAAAAGGAAAAATATCAGAAAGAAGCCACGGAACTGCTATGCGACTTACTTGATGGAATAACCCTTCCGCAAATAATAGATTTTGCAAGTGGAACCGGGCGTCTTCCTGATAAATTGAAGAGGACATCTTATTCACATAAAAAACTTATACTATTAGGATATTAATTAAAATATCCAATAAGTGTTTATATGGTTCTTTAAAAGTTAATAAAAAAACAAAATTTTGCTTCATTTTAGTCATGAGAATTAAAATGCACCATAACGTGATAGTTTTAGTGGAAATTTTATACAGACAGGCACTTTTTAGCAAGTCTGTATAAATGCTTTCCTGTACTTTAATTTCTTTACAGAACCAAAATTCAATAAGTAAATTTGCCGCATCATATCCAGGTGTACCTTCAAAAATACTGTCTGATGGTAAGAGTTTATATTCAGTACCTGTCTGCACAATATGGTCTGAAACGTTTTTTCCATAATGAATCACCAGTTCCTTTTCATATTGCTCATTGTAGCTAGTATTAAAGTATGATACCAATGCAGATATATATTGTTGCATTTCGCATATAAATTCTGCCTGAAACATATCAGAAAAATTCACTATTTCCTGGAATACTTCATAAGGTGTAACAGGGTTACATTTATAAAGGTTACATGATAGATGCGTCTTTTCGTCAGAACTTAATAATTGCTTCATGTCATTGCTAAATTCTTTTATCAATTGCATTACATGAAACATTTCGCTGCGTCCATTAATAGAAACAAGCGGATATTCTTTCATGAAACAATAACATTGCTTTTCATTGTATGCCAACAAATTTATAGTATAAAAACTTCGTGCGGAATATAATATTTTCTGCATACGTTCAAGTGAAGGATTGGCTTCATTGATTAAAGCAGTATTCCAAATTTTATGTTTGTTGATTAATGTATACACATTTTTTATAATAAAGTTTTCTTCTTCAGAAAAAATTGACCATATATTACTGTGGTTTGACAGTTTATCATTTAAGATAATATTGTTGACAGAAACAGTTTCTTTGCATATATCTGTAACTTTTTCTTTTTCAAGGTCAGATAGCAGGTAAGGATATGTATTTAGCATTCCACGTTCAAAATCACTTTTTTCAGCTAAACTGATTGCCGGATTGGGAACCTCCATATTTCCGTAATATTCTTTTGCACCACTCCAATAGTATTCATAAACAGACAAGTGTTTTTCAAAGCAACTCCATTTTTGTATGTAATAATAATATGTCTTTCGGGCATAGCTGCCAAGTGTCTGTGACAATAATGGCTGAAGAATAAAATGTTCCATTCTTCGGGATAGTATATTAACATCCTGATAAGGTACAAGAAAACCATTTTTCCAATTATGGATACAGTCTTTGGCAAACCCTACTGGAGTCGCAATTACTGGAATCCCGCTGCTCATTGCTTCAATAACAACCAGACCGCCTGCCTCATATTGAGAATGAGCAATTAGAACAGCTGTTTTCAAAAAAAGAGCACTGAGTGATTTAGGAGACAGATATCCCCACCAACAAATTTTCAGGCTTTCTTCCAATTTAGAAAGTTCTGAAATATCCTTTTCTATAAGTTCTCTCATATCTTGTATGGCATTTGGTGTTCCACCTGCAATCCAAAGAGGCGGTGTGTATTCTTTATAGTGTTGATACAATTGATACCATGCTTTTATTATAATTGGAATACCTTTTAATTCTTTTATACGACCCATGTATAAAAAGGCTCCCTGATTCCACCAGTTACTATTTGAAAGATAAGTATTTTTTAAAGAATTTTCAGCTTTTTCTGAGGAATCTGTGGTAGCAGACAAAATATTAGCTATCCCTTGTGTATTATGGTCTGGATGAAGAAAACTCTGTTCGGCTTCCCGTCCAATAACAATCACACGTTTTTCTTCTACATTATAATTTTCAAGAAAAATTCTTTTTTCTTCTTCTGTAATTGCCATAATACAAGCTGCTTTGGGGAAGATTTTATGTTCGCATGCTTCCTGAATACTATAATCAGAGGAAACTTTCGCGATTTTTTTGTATGCAGCTAAATCTATTATTGTATGAACAAAAGGAATCTGGTAAAAATCGGACAATTCCATAGCCAAATAACCAGAATACCAAAAATAGCTATGAATGAAAACTGGCTCAATTTTTTCCTGTTCCATTATTTCTTTTATTGCATTATAAACATAAGAGTACTGTTCCATTAGTGCAGAAGCATTTTTAAAACTGCTTTCTTCTAAATGAATACGATGTATTGTTATATTTTCAGAAATCCTCTGAAACTTATTATGGAAGTATGAAGATGTGTTTGTGATTACCGTGACAGGATAATTTTTTTTTGACAAAGTTGCCAGCCACTGTTTTACATCTGTATTAAATCCACCTGCACGTGCATCACGTGACGTAGCAGGAACCATGGGATCTCCAAGTAAAGCCAAAATGATAATTCTTTTCTTATTACTCATATTGAAAGTCCTCCTCGGGATATTCGCCACAATCTAATAAAGCTTTCCTTATGGATTCAAGATATTGATACTGCCATTTCTCATCAGGTTCCAGATAACCGCCTTCTGTCCATTCATTCCATGCAAAAAGAAATAGAAAATCTTTTTTATAATCTTCCTTTGCATGTTTAATTTGCAATGTTAAATATTTTTTGAATTTTTCAGGAGTAACTCCTAAAAATAAACTTCCAGAATTGTGGCGGCGAGGGGTATTATCCCAATCTACAAATGCGCCGGGAATACTTTTTTCACTAATGGGAGAGGAATGAATGATTTTTTCCCATACTTCATCATAGTCCCTTTGTAAAAGATTTTTCTTACCATTCTTGATAGTTCTGGGAGAATTTAATTTTATTTTCGCCAAATCAGGCTGGTATTCTATTTGATAGGAAAAATATTTCTTGCCAACTGGGCTATTAATATCAAAATACATTTGCTGACTTGTAAAAGCAATTCCTGAAAGCCCATTTTCTTTTGCTAATATATTCCATAAAGATAACATCGGGACGATATCATCAATTAATTCTGGGCGGTATATAATAAATAATGGTTTCCCATCAATTTTTATATATCTGTCATCAAGAAAATATGGCAGCAGATATTGAAAATGAACTGTCCATTCGTCTTGATTTCCATACGTCTGTTCAACTAGAGTTTCTGCATTATCTGATACCCAGGCATTCGTCCATGATTCGTTTGCCCATGAAATGCAATAGTGAATTTTCAGTTTTGTATTTGCCTTAAATTGCTCCAGTGGCTTTTCAAGTAGCATATGTCCATTGAACCAGTAATGATAAATGCAAAATCCATAAATGCCATATTTATTGGCTAGATTTACCTGCCACATTTTCACATTATCATCTAACAAATTATAATAATTTTTATGAAGAGGAATTCTTGGTTGATTGTGTCCTTCAAATAAAGCAGATGCATTTTTTAGACTTGTCCATTCTGTAAAACCTTTGCCCCACCATTTGTTATTTTCTTCTATTTCATGAAATTGTGGTAAATAAAATGTGATTATTTTCATCTTTCAGTTTTCCCCTCTAATTCTTTCCAGAAAGATACCATTATAATGTTTGGCAAAAAATATTGCAGATTACAATGTGCCCTAAATCCAATTATGGTAATATAGTGAGAGTTCTTGTAAAATTTTAGGATTGTCATCAATGATAAGCTGTCCTTTCTTTCTGAAGAAAAAAGTGATAAAATATGACAGTTTATATCATTTTGATAACAAAATTTGGTTCCATATACTAATTGAAATAAGTCTTCACTGCAAAGTACGCCATCAATATCAATACCAATATTCATAGTTATCCCTCTTCATTTGAGATAATTTTGAATTATTCTTTATTTCTATCAAAGCCAACAGATAATATCTGATTATCTATCACTCCCATAATACCCCAACCCCTTTCCAGAATCAAGCACTTTGTATATTTTTACCACGCAAATAGTTATTCCTGTGTTTTGTTATCCATTGCAGTCTATTTTAATTCAATAATTGTATGTTTTACACTATTTGTCATCTTTCAGCAAACATGTTGTGTGTTTTCTCGGTAATTTAATTGCATTAATATAATGGATATAATATATATTATAAACATATAAGATTGACTGTATTGAAAAGGAGAAGGCATCATGCAACCAGATTCTTTAGGAAAGAAAATACGACGTTTACGAATCAACAATTGTTTATCTCAGGCTCGCTTAGCCGAGGTCGTTGATGTTTCAACTAATTACATCGGACAGATTGAGCGTGGTGACCGTACCCCAAGTTTAGAAACGACTATCGCATTATGCAATGCTTTACACGCAAGTGTGGATTATGTTGTATCTGATGACATTTCCACCAGAGATGATGAAATTATGACAGATATCCGGGCACAGCTTGTAAAACTTACTCCTGATGAGAAACAATATTTTTATCATATGATCGTAGGCTATATCCAATTAAAAGGAGAAAATGCAGCAACAAAAACTCTGCTTGCAACCAAAAAGGAGCTTTGACATAGGCTCCTTTTCCAGTTCTATATACAATTTGAATCTGCCTCCATCTGCTTCAAAATATTTTTCAATCGATTTAGCAGATCATCATATGTCATAATATCTACAATATTCTTATGTTGTCTTTTTATTATTTCGAAATCAAAAAGCTGTTCCTTTGTCAATCCCCTGCTCCTTCCCAAAAGCAAAATTCCCTGTGGATTCACTACTTTAATTTCTAATCCTGCCGGAAGACCACCTGCAATTTTATCTCGTATTTTTTTTGCACGCGCCTCTCCTTCATGATTTAAAATGTATACATACTTCTCTATCTGAACAATCGCCCCTTCTAAATCTCTTCCAGCCACATAATTATTTCTATATTCCGTAGACGAAACAACTTTTTGGTTATTAGGCTTTTTTATTTCCAGAAGATCAACAAATCCAGAAGAATCTACCAGTATAAAATCCGGTTTTTTCGAATGACGACCATCATTTCCAATCTCAATTTCTCGGAAACTGGCTATGTACTTAGGATAAAGCACACATATTATTTCATAAATTTTTTCCTGCCAGACCTTTTCTGAATATGGTTCAGGATCTGCAAGCATCCTTTCAAGATTCTCAAATGCTTTTCTGTACATTTCGTAGCCCATCAACTTAATGCACTGATTATCGACTAATGAAAAATGTGTTTCTTTTTTCTCAAGGTATTTTTCATAAGACTCCTTGTGTTTCCACACTCCCTCTACATAATTGGATAACAGGTACGCGATCCGAGCATTCACATATTTGTTAACCTCATAAGCATTCGGAAATATTTCTACCAATCCCAGAAAAGCACTGCCCGGCAAATGATTCTCTATCCCATCATCACTTTCAACAATATAAAGCTTTTTTGAGATTAAATTATCCAGTCTCCTCATAATCGAATTATGAGGATATGTAATAAACCATTTATCTGTGATATCCAAACATTTATCTACATATATAGAATTTTCAATATTAAATACCTTCTTATCAAGGACGTAATATGTACCTTCTGTACCTGCAATCCGAAAGCAAATATACTCCTCTTCTTCATTAACCTCAACAAGATTGTCTTGAGTCACCCAAAATGTCCCCTTAATCAGTGTTCCATACGCAATGTTCCTCACAATCTCATCAAAATTAATACTTGGGGAATAATACACCAGTAATCTATTTTCTTCTTTCTTTACCCTAATCGTTTTTTCTGACATTTATTTTTCCTCGGATGCTTCTAATATTATTTCATCAAATCCTGCTGATCAGGCTTGTAATTCTCTACACTTATTCTATAACTATATGTATTGTTTTATCAAGCAATTTGTGTCTTATTGGGATTAGGGTGTCAAAAGACACGTTAATTAATATATGAGTAACTATTCAGTACCTCATTAAGTACATCTTGATTTTTCGGCAAAACAGAGAAAATAAAATTTCTGTTTCATCATCGTTTTAGTGCAAAGTGTGGATAATTTTTCAGTTTGGCTGCCAAGTGCTTCGGGTTTGTGGATTACTGAAACATAACTCCTTAGTTTTATCCAGATAACAGCATTTTTGTGGATTTTATCCGGGTGTTATCAGCATTTAATCTCTGATTTTTTTTGGGTTATCCACCGTCATTTTGACAGTATGCCAAAATCTTACGATTCGCTTTTTACCCCATTTTCCGTTAAAATAGAAGTATCGAATTTTAACGGAAGAAGGTGGTCTGATTGACAAAAGATGAAATGAATAAGAAGTTATTACAGTAGGCTAATTCATTAACATCAACTGTAGATTCCCTGAATGCTACAATCAATGCGCAAACACAATTGATCGCTCAACTCAATCAGACGATACAGAAACTAAAGGAACAGCTTAATAAGAACTCCAAAAACAGTTCCAAACCACCTTCAAGTGATGGTTTCAAAAAGCCTGCCCCAAAGAGTCTGCGAAAACCATCTGGTAAAAAGGCTGGTGGACAGAACGGACATCAGGCACTGGAACTTCCAATCTGTATGCTGTATGGAGATACACGCAGAGGTGCTTTCCCTTCTGACGTAAAAGCAGCCGTACAGTATGGCGAAAATCTTCAGTCATTAGCTGTTGCGTTGAATACCGTAGGTGCAGTCAGCATCAAACGCACCCATGAGATCCTTTCCGAAGTATTTAACATTCCGATTGCAACAGAAACAATCAGTAGCATGGTAAAAAGATGCGCTGACAGTCTGAGTGAAACAGTAGGTAAGATCAAGGATAAAATGATCGATTCCGCACTTGGACATTTCGATGAAACAGGAACCAGAGTGGATAAAAAACTCTGGTAGGTTCATGATGCCTCAAACTGTGAATACACCTATCTTGATATCAGTCCCAAACGTGGAAATGCGGGCATGGAACAATGCGGTGTTCTCCCGGAATTCAAAGGGATTGCCATGCATGACTGCTGGGCTTCCTACTGGAATTATCCGGATATTCAGCATGCAGTCTGCTGTGCCCATCTTCTCCGTGAATTAACGGGGATTGATGAAAATCATCCTGAGCAGAAGTGGGCATCTGCATTTATAGACCTTTTACTGGAAATGAAAAAGGTCAAAGACAAAGCTGTAGAGAAAGGCAAGGACTTTCTGAGCTATTATCACTATCATAAGTTCGCTAAAAAGTATGATGAACTTATCGAACAGGCTCGGAAGGAAAATCCACTTCCCGAAACCACAGAGAAAAAACGTGGTCGGAAGAAAAAAGGAAAAATCCTTTTGTATCAAAGGATCATGAGAGCTGCTCGATTATAAATTGTAATAAATCAATTTATATGTGCATTTACATAAGAATCTGGAGGAGAAAAACATGTTAGCATTTTTTGTAACGTTAATAAAAGTAATAGCTCCGTGGGTGGCAGCAGCGGTAGTGATTCATTATCTGAATGTGTATAATGAGAAAAAACATCCAGAGTTTTATAATTCGGATAACGAAAACAATCCCAAAAGTTTATTTGAGAATTTGGAAATAGGGTATCCGTTTGAACTGGCTTTCATAATGTATGTAGGTTTGTTTTTTATGGGTGGAGTGTTTATTTATGCATGTATTACTGATCAAATAGATGTATTTACTTGCATTTTATATGGGTTAATTATTGGTTTATGTATAAGTGGTGTCTTAGGCACGCACGTCTGGAAAATCTGGGTAAAAGGCGAAAAAATCATTTATCGCAGTTACACAGGCATAAAACATTATTATACATTTGCAGACATTACCAGAGTGTCAGAACGATTAGACGGCGGATATGAATTTTATTCCGGGAAGAAAAAGCTTTTCAGGATTGATAATAATCTGCCAGAGGGTTCAACATTAGCAATAAAATTGCAAGTTAAACAAGTACCATGCGACAAAGCGGGAATGACTATTGATAAATTTACATTAAAAACAAGGGGCGTTTATAAAGCTGTTTCCGCAATGTCAGTAGGCTTTTTCTGCTGGATGGTATGGGTGATGATCGAGCAGAATGAGACAAATATAATATTCTTCCGTCCGATGCTTGTATTAGCTGTCATTTCATTGATTATTTTCATAGATCTGGTAACGGACAGATTTTCAGTAAATGGAACAAGAGTGACACGCAGACGCGGACTGATCGTGAAAAAATTTGACATCAGTGAAATTGAGAGTACGAGATTGAAAAAAGGATTGTTCGGTGAAAAAATTGAGTTCTATGTGAAAGGAAAGTGTATCGCAAAAGTCTCGACGAACAACCAGCCATATGATTTACTGGACAAGCGCATCAGAAAGGAACATATTTTGCGTAAAAGATAAAACATATAATCAGAATTGTTGATTAATTATTCCAAAACATACAAATGGTGGTAATAAAGCTTATAAATAGCTTGAAAAAGAGCGAGAAGTTTGATGCTCATATAAGAACAACACTTACCAGACGCCATACGAAAGAAACACTGGGGAATCCTAACACCTATACCATACTTCAGCCTTCTACCGATTTTGATTTTCTTGATGAAAACTGCATGTATTACGATATTGAATTCCGTATTGTACGTATTCGCCTTGATAATGGAACCTATATCTGTATTGCCACCAATCTTTCAGGAGAAGAATTTCCTCTGGAAGAAATCAATAAACTTTACCGGATGCGCTGGAGCGAGGAAACAAGCTTCCGTGAACTCAAATACACCATCGGTCTGATCAACTGGGCAATAAAATAAAAAGCAGATGTGGAGAATAAAAGAATATGATAACAAGTACATTTATGATAGGATTCAGTACATTAGTAATGTATACATTAGCTATAGGATTTTGCATAGCTGTGCTTAGGGGAGAATGGTTAACAAAGGGATGTATTCGATTTTATAGAGGACTCATTGCAGTAAATTTAATTGCAATTGCTGTATTTATAGAAAAATGTTTTACAGTGGAAAAGACTAGTAGAGAAGAACAATTATTGATTTTTGCAAGCATCACATTTTTGGTATTTATAATAGAAACAGTATTGATTGTGGTTGCGCCTATGAAGGGTGATCACAAAATTAGTAAGACAGTACCGCGTGAAACATTTGATTTAAAGGAAGAAAACTTTGAAACAGAAGAAAACATCAAAATCTGCTGCACACAAATGAAAAAAGAGAGCAGTTTCAAAGGAACTATTGTGTTCATGCAGCCTGATTATTACAAAGCCGATTTAAATGGAAAAGTGTGGTTTCACAAGAAAAACAAAAAAGAATATCTTGGTCATACAGGAAAGTATGACGAGATATCGGATTTTTTTGTGAGAGCAGGGTACCATACAATTCGCTACGATCACAGCAATAATCGAGAACCCATTTCTATTGAGACTGTATTAAAGAGAGTGAGAATCATTCTGGATGAGAGAAATGAAGCAAATGTCGTAGTTTTTTGTGCAGGAAATATTAATGAGTTTATCAATGAAATATACGAGATATTGAAGCCATCAGAGCTGATTTGTATGGGAGCTGCTAATCAGGACATATTAGAAAATATTTTTAAAGTGAAAGAACACATCCCAGTATTTATTGGAGATTTCGGTGATGATCCTTATTGCAATGTGAAAAATGAAAATGCCGTACATTTTGAAAACACAGACTTTACATTTTGCGTGAGAGGAAAAAGAAAACTGAAAAAATACGGACGTTCCGCAGACAATGAAGGAATCACGGATGTATCAGCATTGGGTGTTATTGAAGAATGGCTGACAGAACAAGAGAAGGCTGGATTGGAACAACCAAGATAGCCATGAATGATTATAACCTGTGTTGCAGCAGAACCGGATCATTTTAAAGAGAAGAAACAAGGCAA
>OGFW01000131.1_pt1 | contig 77511 bp, 66 predicted proteins | sample 1570991 | NCBI WGS metagenome assembly OGFW01 (sample SAMEA2582074, study PRJEB24529) | metagenome | biome: Human gut stool | place: China | collected 2011
CATGGTTCTGCAATGTTTACCCGTGGACAGACACAGATCTGTGATGTTGTTACATTGGCTCCATTATCTGAAGTACAGAAGATTGATGGACTTGATGCAAATATTACAACAAAGAGATATATTCATCAGTATAATTTCCCTGCATACTCTGTAGGTGAGACAAAAGTATCCCGTGGTCCGGGACGTCGTGAGATTGGACACGGAGCACTTGCTGAGAAAGCACTTGTTGCAGTACTTCCTTCTGAGGAGGAATTCCCATATGCAATCCGTGCGGTATCCGAGACATTTGAGTCTAACGGTTCTACTTCCATGGCATCTACCTGTGCATCCTGTATGGCACTTATGGCTGCAGGTGTACCAATCAAATCCATGGTAGCAGGTATCTCCTGTGGTCTTGTAACAGGTGATACAGATGATGATTATATCGTACTTACGGATATCCAGGGACTTGAGGACTTCTTCGGAGACATGGACTTCAAAGTAACCGGTACCCATAAAGGTATCACAGCAATCCAGATGGATATTAAGATCCATGGTCTGACAAGACCAATCGTAGAGGAGGCAATTGCAAGAACACGTGAGGCAAGACTTTACATTATGGATGAAGTAATGTCCAAAGCAATTTCAAAACCTCGTAAAGAAGTTGGTGCATACGCTCCTAAGATCATCCAGATTCAGATCGATCCAAATAAGATCGGTGATGTGGTTGGTCAGAAAGGTAAGACCATCAACGAGATCATTGCCCGCACAGATGTCAAGATCGACATTACAGATGAGGGTGCAGTATCTGTATGTGGAACAGACAAAGAGAAGATGGCGGAAGCAATCGACATGATCAAGACGATCACAACTGATTTTGAGGAAGGCCAGATCTTCACAGGAACAGTTGTAAGCATCAAAGAGTTTGGTGCATTTATCGAGTTCGCTCCTGGAAAAGAAGGAATGGTACACATTTCCAAGATTTCCAAAGAGAGAATCAATCGTGTAGAAGATGTTCTTACATTAGGTGATAAAGTAACAGTTGTCTGCCTTGGAAAAGACAAGATGGGAAGAATCAGCTTCTCCATGAAAGATGTTCCAGAGAACAACTAATAAACGAATAAAATAGAAAAAATAATATGTGAGGTGTTTTCCAAAAGTGTTACTTTCGGGGAACACCTTATTTTGTTTGACAATAGAATGTCCGCGGAGCGTGCATGCTATTGTTTTGGCTTTGTCACTGGAAGTTTCTGATTTTCATATACTGATAAAAAAAAGGATAACATTTATGGATCGAGTGAAACGTGTCATTCATTGTGACCGTGCATATAAAATGGGTTTGAACGGCAAAAATATCACTGTGGCGGTCATGGATACCGGGATTGCCCCACATCTGGACTTTGACCAGAGAATTTTACATTTTGAGGATTTCTGCCAGAAGAAACTTGCGGCGTATGATGATAATGGGCATGGAACGCATGTCGCAGGAATCATTGGCGGCAGTGGACTGATGTCTAAGGATAAGCGCGGCGTGCGGCTGTTAAGTGGGGTGGCGCCAAGGGTTCGTTTTGTGGTACTAAAAGTATTGGACCGGAAGGGGAACGGAGTTACCAGCCATGTGTTAGAGGGAATGGACTGGCTTTTGAAAAACCGGGAGAAATATCAGGTGAAAATTTTAAATATTTCAGTCGGGATGATGGCAAGTGCAGGAAAAAATGAGCAGGAGCAGCTGCTTCACGCTGTGGACGAGGCGTGGAATCAGGGAATCATGGTGGTGACAGCGGCGGGAAATAATGGTCCAAAGGAAAACTCTGTCACAATTCCGGGAATTTCCAGAAAAGTGCTGACGGTCGGAAGCTGGGATGATAATGTGACAGAAACAGGAAACAGTGGGAGACTGACAAAAAATTACAGCGGATCCGGGCCAACGGAATGCTGTATCGTGAAACCGGAAGTCCTTGCACCTGGCACGAATGTGAAAAGCTGCAGTAAAGATGCAAAGGGATATGTTGTGAAAAGCGGAACCTCGATGGCAGCACCTGTAGTTTCCGGTGCGGTTGCGCTTGCATATCAGAAACACCCGGATTATACGCCGGCAGAGATGAAATTAAAACTCTATGAGAGTGTATATCCGAGAGGGGAGCAGATTGGCAGAAAATGCTGGGGAATGCTACATGTGAACAACCTTGTAGTTTGACATTTTAATAGTCTAATATTAGAATAATGGGAAAGGGGCGATGAATACAGATGAAAAAAATAGCACATTTATTATTAGGAAGATTTTCAATCGTTGCAGTTTCCATTATCCTCCAGTTTTTCTGGCTTGTAATGGTCATGTATCAGTTCAGTTATCAGTTTACCTATGCAAACCTTGCAATTCGTGTGATCGCAATTATTGTGGTGCTGGTGATCGTAAACCGTTGGACGAATCCGGCAAATAAACTTTCGTGGACATTCATTATCCTGCTGTCCCCGGTGCTTGGACTGTTATTATATATGATTTTTGGCAGATCAGGTCTTACAAAGAGAACGCAGGAACGTATGGATTCTGTGAACCGGGAAGTGAGTGCGTGTCTTTATCAGACACCGGAGATCAAAGAGCAGTTAGAGAGGGAGGACATCTCTGTTTGCCGTCAGTCCAAGTATATCAATGACTGGGCAGGATTCCCACTTTATCATAATACGTCCACAAAATACTACCGCTGTGGGGAAGAGATGTTCCCGGATATGCTTGCGGAGCTGGAAAAGGCAGAACATTTTATTTTCCTGGAGTATTTTATTGTAGATATGGGAACGATGTTTGACCGCATCGTGGAAGTGCTTGAGCGAAAAAGCAAAGAGGGTGTGGATGTCCGGCTGATCTATGATGATATTGGCTGCATCAACACACTGCCGCCAAAATATTATAAGATATTGCAGGCAAAAGGCATTAAGTGTGCCGCGTTTAACCCATTCCGTCCGATTATGTCCGTTATTATGAATAACCGGGATCATAGGAAGATTTTTGTGGTTGATGGAAAAGTTGGATTTACCGGAGGAATCAATCTTGCGGACGAATATATCAATGTGGCGTCACGGTTTGGCTACTGGAAAGATACCGGAATCCGTTTAGAGGGTGAAGCTGTGTGGAGTATGACCACAATGTTTTTGGAAATGTGGAATTACATTAACCATTCCTCTGAGGATTACAAACAGTTCATGCCGCAGGTATACCAGAAAGCACCTTTTGAGGAAGACGGCTATGTACAGCCTTATGGTGATACACCGTTAGATCATGAGACAGTAGGAGAGAATATTTATCTGAACATTATCAACCATGCAGAGCGGTATGTATATATTTTCACGCCGTATCTGATCATTGACAATGAGATGCTGGTGAGCCTGTGCAACGCTGCAAAGCGTGGTGTGGATGTGCGGATTGTGACACCGGGAATCCCGGATAAGAAAATGATTTTCCTTTTGACGCAGTCCCATTATAAACCGCTGCTCAAATGTGGTGTAAAAATTTATCAGTATACACCTGGTTTTATTCATGCCAAGAGTTTTCTCTGTGATGATAAGATTGGAACTGTGGGCAGCATCAATCTCGATTACCGCAGTCTGTACCTGCATTTTGAGTGTGGAGTGTTCATGTATAAGACGAAAGCCTTGATGCAGTTGAAAGAGGACTGTATGGATACTTTTGCGGCTTCCGAGGAAATGACATTGGAATTCTGCAGAGGCCAGAATGTGTTCATTCGTATTTTCCAGGGCATGATGCGCCTGTTTGCACCGTTGCTGTAAAATGGTAACAAAGGGTGGAGAGCCGGTGAGAGGTTTCGCTGCCCTTTGCTTTTTGATACAGTTTATTTACACTTTATTCCGGTAATAATTCGCAGATTTATGGCAGGTACATTTGCAGTGATTCCATAAAATAATCTTTGTAGACAGCGGCGGCAATATCCTCGCTGCATAAAATGTCGACCGTTCCAAGTTCCCTGTCGCCCAGTTTATAGACAGCGCGCCCGATGACATCACCGGATGCAACCGGGGCTTCCACAGATTCCGGCAGTTCCAGTTCTTTTGTGATACCGGAGAGATCGGAACCGTCTGTAACCACATATTGAAATGGGGAGCGGTAGCAGAGAGAGACTTCATCGGAAATTCCTTTTTTTAATGGGAGTGCGGCGAGTGTGTCGGTGTTCTCATCCGAATAAATCCGACATTTGGAAAAACCGTAATTTAAAAGTGTGGCTGCATCGGCAAACCGGATCTTAAAATCCGGGGCGGCCATGACGACTGCAATCAGTTCCATGCCGTCCTTTACTGCGGTGGCGGAGACACAGTACTTTGCAAGGCTCGTCGAGCCGGTCTTAAGTCCGGTTGCATACTGATATTGCCGGATCAGCTTGTTGGTGTTTGTCAGACCAAATTCCTCCGAACCGCGTCTTGTGACGTGCGTGATCGTATCCATCCAGATGGTAGAATAATTATGGATCTGTGGGTATTTCGTGGTCAGCTCGCGGGACATCAGGGCAACATCATAGGCGCTTGTCATATGTCCGTCAACGTCAAGACCACAACAATTTACAAATGTAGTGTCGTTCATGCCAAGTCCTTTGGCACGCTCATTCATTTTTTCTACGAAAGCGGCTTCACTGCCGCAGATAAATTCCGCCATGGCAACGCATGCGTCATTGGCACTTGCAACGCTGATGCATTTGATCATGGTGTCGACGGTCTGCGTTTCATTCGGTTCCAAAAAGACCTGCGAGCCACCCATGCTGGCAGCGTATTCTGACACGGTGACAGTATCTTCTAAAGAAATCTGACCGGATTCGATCGCGTCAAAAATGAGAATTAGCGTCATGATTTTCGTGATACTTGCAGGGCGGAGGACTGTATGGGAATTTTTTTCATACAGAATCGTTCCGGTAGATGCTTCCATGAGAAGAACGCTCGGGGCAGACAGATTGAGAACGTCAGACGAATCAGCCGCCGGAGTGGATTCCGCCGGTGTCTCGGAAAGAACAAATGTTCTCTCAAAGGAAAAAATGTTTTTTGGGAAAATATTGTCCTGACACAAAAAATGGTACGGTGACAGGAGGGGAAAACTGCTTCCAAGGAGCAGGTTTGCAGAAAGAAGGGCAGAGCATAACAAGCGCATTTGGAATACCTCCGAAAATTTTGGGTTTCAGTGTCACATATCTGCAAAAAGGCGCAGCCTGCGACGTTCCTACTTCATTTTAGCCGGAGAACATGTACATTATGCTTGCTTTTTTTTCGGTTTCCATATAAAATTGATACGTTGCGATTTACAAATTAATTTCTTATGGTTTGTGTCATGGCAGACCGGACGAAACGTTGCAAGGAAGTTATCATATATGGAGCTGACAGTAAAACTTCAGGTGTTTGAAGGTCCACTGGATCTGCTTTTACATCTGTTGGAAAAAAATAAAGTGAATATTTATGATATCCCGATTGTAGAGATCACGAATCAGTACATGGAATATATCGCGGAGATGAAGCGGAATGACTTAAATGTCATGAGTGAATTTCTGGTCATGGCTGCCACGTTGATCGATATTAAGTCCAGGATGCTGCTTCCGAAGAAAGAATCCGAGGAGGAAGAGGAGGAAGATCCGAGGGCAGAACTTGTACAGCAGTTGCTGGAGTACAAGATGTACAAGTGCATGGCTTATGAACTCAGGGACAGACAGATGGATGCGGAGCAGGTGTTTTTTAAGGTACCTACGATCCCACCGGAGGTTGCAGAGTATGAGGAACCGGTAGATCTTGCAGAATTAGTCGGGGATATGGATCTGGCAAAGCTGGATCAGATTTTTAAGTCCATTATGAAAAAACAGGTGGACAAGATTGACCCGGTGCGTTCGAAGTTTGGTAAGATCGAGAAGGAAGAAGTTTCACTTTCGGATAAGATGGTGTATGTGGAGGACTTCTGCAAAACACACAGAAATTTCAGCTTCCGCAACCTTCTGGAAGCGCAGGCGAGCAAGGTGGAAGTGATTGTTACTTTTTTGGCAATATTAGAGCTGATGAAGGTGGGAAAGATTTTTATCTCACAGGAACACACTTTTGATGATATTAAGATAGAATCGAAAATAGCCGCTTAACAGGTCTTGACGGCATAGGGAATAGATGAATGGAAGAAAAGAATTATGAATCGATTGTGGAGGCAATCCTTTTTACCATGGGAGAATCCGTGGAACTGGAAAAAATTGCCGCTGCATTGGAATTAGATAAAAAAGAGACAAAGAAAATTATTGAGCATCTCATGAAAGAATATGAGAAGCCGAGCATTGGCATGAAGATCATCGAGCTGGACGGAGCCTATCAGATGTGTACGAAAAGCGAAATGTATGAGTACCTGATACGGATTGCTAAGCAGCCGAAAAAACATGTGCTCACAGATGTACTTTTAGAGACACTCTCCATTATTGCGTACAAGCAGCCAATCACAAAGGTGGAGATTGAGAAGATCCGCGGTGTTTCCTGCGACCATGCGGTCAACAAGTTAGTCGAGTACAATCTGGTGAAGGAACTCGGCAGATTAGATGCACCGGGACGTCCGCTTTTGTTTGGCACGACGGAGGAGTTCTTAAGAAGCTTTGGTGTGCAGTCCCTGGATGAACTGCCAATGTTAGATCAGGTTCAGATCGAGGAGTTCAAGCAGGAAGCAGAAGAAGAGATGAAAGTAAAACTGGATATATAAGGAGAACAGAGCGCAAAGAGTCATGAGTAACTTTTTGCGCTATTTTTGTTTGTGGAAAAACGTTTTTATTTTTGCAGGACGGATCATCCAAAAGCATACCGTATTTCATTTCTGCATATAGATGGGTGAAGAGAAAAAATAGGTTTTTGGTTTGAAAAAAGTAATTGCGATTATTATATGTCTGGTCATTTTGTTTACATATCCGGCAAAAATATTGGCAGCGCAGGAGCCGCCGAAAGAAACGGAACTTTTTGCAAAGGCGGCAGTTTTAATGGATGGCGGTTCCGGGCGCGTTTTATATAGTAAAAACGGATCAGAAGCACTTGCCAATGCGAGTACCACCAAAATATTAACCTGCATTATTGCACTGGAAAACTGTGATTTAGAGCAGATCGCCGAGGTGTCTGTGCAGGCAGCGAAGGCGCCAAAAGTGCATCTGGGTGCACCGGCAGGACAGAAATTCCGGATGAAAGATCTCATTTACGCGATGATGCTAGAGTCCTTTAATGACTGTGCAGTCGTTATCGCAGAGCAGGTTGCCGGTACAACGGAGCATTTTTCAAAGATGATGAATGACTATGCAAAAAAAATCGGGTGCGCTGACACTTTTTTTATAACGCCAAATGGATTGGATGCACAGAAGGACAGCCGGTTTCACCACACGACCGCGGAAGACCTTGCGCGGATCATGCGCTACTGCATTAAGGAATCTCCAAAGGCAGACCTGTTTTTAAAAATCACCGGGGAGGCAGAGCATGCGTTTACCGATGTGAGTGGAAAATATGCCTACCATTGTTACAACCATAATGCATTTTTGAAAATGATGGATGGGGCAATTTCCGGGAAGACAGGATTTACGGGAAACGCAGGATACTGTTATGTGGGGGCACTGGAACAGAATGGAAAAACATATATTGTGGCACTGCTGGCATGTGGCTGGCCAAACAATAAAACTTATAAATGGTCGGATACGAGAAAGCTTATGGAATACGGACTTGCCGCTTACGAACGCTGCAATCTGGACGATATTGCACTGGATGAGAGCAGATTTGCACCGGTTCCCGTTGAAAATGCACAGGGCGACAGGATTGGGAAACAGATGTATATGAAACTGCATGCTGTCCTGAAAAAGGATGTCTCCCATGTGCTGCTCGGAGAGGGGGAACAGGTGACGGTGGAGTATCGAATCGCACAAAAACTGAGTGCACCGGTAAAAAAAAGAAGCTGTGTCGGAGCTGTCTATTATAAACTGGGCGACATGGTATTGCGGGAATATCAGGTGGAGACCACAGAAGATATGGAGAAACTGGATTTTGAGTGGTGCTTAAGACAGGTGTTAAAACTCGCTGTCTGACAATATGTGGTAAAGGTTTGGTAAAAATTCTGTCAAAAAATTAACAATGCACTTGAAAATTGTTTGGAAAAGATATACAATTATCATAGCGAAATTTGTTAATTTTTATAGATGGAGGGCTAAAGAATGAGTAGTAGTAATGATAGCTTGGCAATGCAGCGTATTACCAAGTTAGTCGATGAGAACAGTTTTATGGAAATTGGTTCTCTTGTAACAGCAAGAAATACAGACTTTAATCTTGCAAACACAGACACACCATCCGACGGTGTTATCACAGGGTATGGTCTGATCGATGGTAACCTGGTATATGTTTACAGCCAGGATGCATCCGTATTAAACGGAACGATCGGTGAGATGCATGCAAAGAAAATTGCCAATGTATATGACATGGCAATGAAAATGGGCGCACCGGTCATCGGTTTTATTGACTGTGCAGGTATGAGATTACAGGAGTCTGTCGATGCATTAGACGGATTTGGCAGGATTTATGCCAAAGAGATCGAGGCATCCGGTGTGATTCCACAGATCAGTGCCGTATTTGGAAATTGTGGCGGCGGTCTTGCAGTTGTTCCAGCTTTATCTGATTTCGCTTTTATGGAAGAAACCAAGGCTAAAATGTTCATCAATTCCCCAAATGCAATCGAGGGCAACAGAATTGAAAAATGCGATACATCCGCAGCAAAATTCCAGAGTGAAGAGACAGGATGTGTTGACTATGTCGGCACAGAGGATGACATCCTCGCACAGATCCGTGAGTTAGTATCCATGCTTCCTTTAAATAATGAGGGAGACGTTTACACAGAGGAATGTGAGGATGATTTAAACCGTGCATGTGCAAGCATGGATGTTATGAAGGGTGATGCAAGATATCTCTTAAGCGAGATTTCAGATGGACATGCATTCTTCGAGACAAAAGCTGATTATGCAAAGAACATGGTAACAGGATTTATCAAATTAAATGGTATGACGGTCGGTGCAGTTGCAAACTGTACAGAGATTCATGATGAAGAAGGAAAGACAGCAGAGACTTTTGAGGCAGCACTTACTGTAAAAGGATGCGAGAAAGCATCTGAGTTCATCCGTTTCTGTGATGCATTCGAGATCCCTGTTTTATCTATCACAAATGTAACAGGATTCAAGGCATGCATGTGTGCAGAAAAAGGACTTGCAAAAGCACTTGCTCATATGACATCTGCATTCGCATCTGCAACATGTCCAAAAGTAAACCTGATCGCAGGCGATGCTTTCGGAAGCGCTTATGTGACAATGAACTCCAAATCAATCGGAGCAGATTTAGTATATGCATGGCCGGAGACTAAGATTGGTATGATGGATGCAGAACTTGCAGCTAAGATTATGTATGCAGACGCTTCTGCAGATGTTCTTGCTGAGAAGGCAAAAGAATATGAAAAATTACAGTCTAATGTAGTGACTGCCGCAAGAAGAGGCTATGTTGATCTGATCATTGAGCCTGCAGATACAAGAAAATATCTTGTTGCAGCATTTGAGATGCTTTACACAAAATGTGTATGCACACCAGATAAGAAACATGGAACAAAATAGAAAGGTGAAGTTATGAAGAAAAAATTATCTTTAATGCTTTGTCTTTGCATCATGGCGCTGACACTCGCAGCTTGTGGTTCTTCTGATCCACAGGATGTTGACTACGGCGGAATGAGTTACTCTGATTTACAGAGCAGCGCACAGAACTTGGTAACTTCAATTGCAGCATCTTCTGATGAAGAATTATCTGCAGCGATTGAGACAAATGAGCAGTATGCAAAGCAGTATGCAAAACAGTATGGAAGAGAATACACAGAGGCAGAAGCTGTGATCAATCTTTTACAGTCATGGCTGGATTCAACATCTGATGTAGGTACATTTGTTGGTCTTGGTGAGTTCTCTATTGATAAGACAAGCGATACTGTTACCGTTGACCAGATCGTAAACTTTTCTGAGAGAGATGTGGATGTGACATTCGTCTATGAATACAATTATCTGACAGAAGAGATCGAGATGACTGATGCAACAGCAGATATCGTGTATACATTAGGCGAGAAGTTAGAAAAGGCGGCTCTCAATACTTTGATGGGAATGGGAACTGTATTCTGCGTATTAGTACTTATCAGTCTGATCATTTACTGCTTTAAGTTTATTTCAAAAGTTGGTGCTCCGAAGAAGGAAACTGCAAAAGTAGAAAGAACAGAAGCACCGGCAGTTGAGACAGTAAATGAAAACCTTACAGATGACCTTGAACTTGTAGCTGTTATTTCTGCAGCGATTGCAGCAAGCGAAGGAACATCCACAGATTCTTTTGTCGTTCGTTCTATCCACAGAAGATAAAAGAATCAGTCACATATGAAATAAAAGATATCAATTACCTTTATAATCAGGAGGATTTATTAAATGAAAAGCTATACAATTACCGTAAATGGAAATGTTTATGATGTTACAGTAGAAGAGAACGGAAGCGTAAGCGCTCCAGCAGCAGCTCCAAGACGTGCAGCAGCACCAGCCGCTCCGGCAGCAGCTCCAAAGGCAGCAGCACCGGCAGGTGGCGCAGGAAGCGTTAAGATCGAGGCAGGAGCAGCAGGAAAAGTATTCAAGATCGAAGCTTCTGTAGGCCAGGCGGTGAAAAAAGGGGATGCTGTTCTCGTATTAGAGATCATGAAAATGGAAACACCGGTTGTTGCACCACAGGATGGTACTGTTGCAAGCATCAATGTAAATGTTGGTGATATGGTAGAAGCAGGCGCTTTACTTGCTACATTAAACTAGTATTTTAGGAGGATAACTATGAGTTATTTTATGGAGACAATGGACAATCTCCTTCACCAGACTGCCTTCTTTAACCTGACAGTCGGAAATTTCATCATGATCCTTGTTGCCTGCGTATTCCTTTACCTTGCAATCGCCAAAGGATTTGAACCATTACTTCTGGTTCCGATCGCATTTGGTATGTTGCTTGTAAATATCTATCCAGATATTTTTGCAGAACCTGAAATGATGAGCAATGGTGTCGGTGGTTTATTCCATTATTTTTACACGTTAGATGAATGGTCGATCCTGCCTTCACTGATCTTCCTCGGTGTAGGTGCGATGACAGACTTTGGACCATTGATCGCAAACCCGATCAGCTTCCTGCTTGGAGCAGCGGCACAGTTTGGTATCTTTGGCGCATACTTCCTTGCAATTTTATTAGGTTTTAATGATAAGGCAGCAGCGGCTGTTTCTATCATTGGTGGTGCAGACGGACCTACCTCTATTTTCCTTGCAGGAAAATTAGGACAGTCAGGTCTGATGGGACCGATCGCAGTGGCAGCGTATTCCTACATGGCGTTAGTTCCTATTATCCAGCCTCCGATCATGAAATTATTTACAACCAAAAAAGAGCGTGCGATCAAGATGGAGAACCTTCGTCCGGTATCAAAGCTGGAGAGGATTTTATTTCCTATCGTAGTTACAATCGTGGTATGTCTGATCCTTCCTACAACGGCTCCATTGGTTGGTATGTTAATGCTTGGTAATTTATTCCGTGAATCCGGAGTTGTCCGCCAGTTATCTGAGACAGCATCCAATGCGTTAATGTATATCGTAGTAATTTTACTTGGTACATCTGTTGGTGCTTCCACAAGTGCAGAGGCATTCTTAAACTGGACAACGATCAAGATCGTTTTCCTTGGTCTTGTAGCATTCATGTTCGGTACTGCGGCCGGTGTATTATTTGGTAAATTATTATGCTGGATCACAAGGGGCAAGATCAATCCACTGATTGGTTCTGCAGGTGTTTCTGCCGTTCCAATGGCAGCCCGTGTATCTCAGAAAGTCGGAGCAGAAGAAGACCCGACAAACTTTTTACTTATGCATGCAATGGGACCAAACGTTGCCGGTGTTATCGGTACTGCAGTAGCGGCCGGTGTATTCATGGCAATCTTTGGAATTTAGGAGGAATAGAAAATCATGGCAGAAGTTGTTAAAAAACCTTTAAAAATAACAGAAACCGTTCTGCGTGATGCGCATCAGTCCCTGATCGCAACACGTATGACAACAGAACAGATGCTTCCGATCGTTGATAAAATGGATAAAGTCGGATACAACGCTGTTGAGTGCTGGGGTGGTGCTACATTCGATGCATCCCTTCGTTTCTTAAAAGAAGATCCATGGGAGCGTCTTCGTAAATTAAGAGATGGATTCAAAAATACAAAATTACAGATGTTATTCCGTGGACAGAATATCTTGGGATACCGTCCTTACGCAGATGATGTTGTAGAGTATTTTGTACAGAAATCTATCGCAAATGGTATTGATATTATCCGTATTTTTGACTGTTTAAACGATATCCGTAATCTTCAGACAGCAGTTACAGCCTGCAATAAAGAGAACGGACATGCACAGGTTGCATTATCTTATACATTAGGTGATGCATATACACTGGAATACTGGATGGATATGGCTAAGAGAGTAGAAGATATGGGAGCTAATTCTTTATGTATCAAAGATATGGCCGGACTGTTAGTTCCTTCCAAAGCAACAGAGTTAGTTCAGGCTTTGAAAGATTCTACATCATTACCGATCGAACTTCATACACACTATACTTCCGGTGTTGCTTCCATGACATACATGAAAGCAGTAGAGGCAGGATGCGATATCATTGATACTGCAATCTCTCCTTTTTCTATGGGAACAAGCCAGCCTGCAACAGAAGTTATGGTGGAGGCATTCAAGGGAACAGAATTTGATACCGGTTTAGACCAGAACTTACTTGCAGAGATCGCTGATTACTTCAGACCAATGAGAGAAGAAGCATTAGAGAGCGGTTTGATGAATACAAAAGTACTTGGCGTTAACATTAAGACTTTATTATACCAGGTACCAGGTGGTATGTTATCCAACATGGTTTCCCAGTTAAAAGAGCAGCATGCAGAGGATAAATACGAAGAAGTATTAAAGGAGATCCCAAGAGTTCGTAAAGACCTTGGTGAGCCACCTCTTGTAACTCCTTCTTCCCAGATCGTTGGTACGCAGGCAGTATTTAACGTATTGATGGGTGAACGTTACAAAGTTGCTACAAAAGAGACAAAAGACGTTTTACTTGGAAAATATGGTCAGACTGTAAAACCCTTCAATCCAGAGGTTGTTGACAAGGTTCTTGGCGAGGATAAGAAGAATGCAATCACATGCAGATATGCAGACTTACTTGAACCTGAATTAGACAAGATCGAAGCTGAGATGAAACAGTGGAAACAGCAGGATGAAGATGTATTAACATATGCTTTATTCCCACAGGTTGCCACAGATTTCTTCAAATACAGAGAAGCTCAGCAGAAAAAAGTAGATGCAACGGTAGCAGATACAAAGAACGGAGCATATCCGGTATAAGACAGGACAGAAAAGAGGCTGGTTTTCAGCCTCTTTTTTCTTGCAAAAAAGTTCCTATTTGCTATAATTAGAATGTTGGTATTTTGAACGTGTTCCGAAAGTGGCAGATACCATGTAAAAGCTGCCGGGGACAGAAATTGAATAACAGGATGGGGAGCTATGGGTAATACGAACGATCTGAGTAATCGTATTAATGAATCTTACAGCAGATTAAGCAAAGGACAAAAGTTATTAGCTACATATATTACAGATAATTATGATAAAGCAGTTTTTTTGACAGCAGCCAAATTAGGCGAAGTAGTTGGTGTCAGTGAATCAACCGTTGTGCGTTTTGCAACACATTTGGGATACAAAGGGTATCCGGAATTTCAGAATGCATTAGAAGAACTTGTGAGAAATAAGCTGAATTCGATCCAGCGTATGGAAGTGACCTATGGAAGAATCAGCCAGTCAAAAATACTGGAATCGGTATTGCACTCGGATGCAGACAAAATCAATTCCACGTTGGAGAAAATCGATCAGGAAGCATTTGAGGTTGCAGTGAATACGATTTTAAATGCAAAGCACATTTATATTATTGGAATCCGGAGTTGTGCGCCGTTAGCATCCTTTATGTCATTCTATTTTAACCTGATGTTTGATAATGTGCATTTGCTTCAGACAAGCAGTTCCAGTGAGATTTTTGAACAGATGGTCCGGATTGGAAAGGATGATGTGATTATCGGGATCAGTTTCCCACGCTATTCCATGCGGACTTTAAAGGCAATGGAATTTGCAAATAACCGCAATGCAAAAGTAATCACATTGACAGACAGTGTACATTCCCCAATGAATCTGTATTCCTCCTGCAATCTGATTGCAGACAGTGATATGGCTTCGATCGTGGATTCTCTGGTAGCACCGCTCAGTGTCATCAATGCGCTGATCGTTGCACTTTGCATGAAGAACCGCAAAAAAGTTGCAAAAACGCTGGAGATGTTGGAAGATATCTGGGATGAATATCAGGTATATGAGAGTGATGAGATTAATTATATTGATGACTCCATTAAAATGCGATATGGAAAAATAGGAGATACCGAATTTAATGAGTAGAGTAGTTGTGATCGGCGGAGGACCTGCCGGAATGTTTGCGGCAATCGCTGCAGCAGAAAATGGTCATCATGTAACATTATTGGAAAAAAATGAGAAACTGGGAAAGAAGCTTTTTATCACAGGAAAAGGCCGGTGTAATATTACCAATTCCAGTGATATGGATGTACTTTTTAACAGTGTCATGACCAATCGGAAGTTTTTATACAGTGCATTTTACGCATATGATAACCAGATGGTCATTGATTTTTTTGAACAGGCTGGGCTGCCGGTAAAAAATGAACGCGGAAACCGCATTTTCCCGGTTTCAGATCATTCTTCGGACGTGATCGCAGCACTGCAGTGTGTATTAAAAAAAGATCAGGTGGAGATCAGACTTCACAGTGAAGTGGACACATTATTATATGAAGATCCCGGGGAAGAGGGACAAAAAAAAGTATGTGGTGTGCGGCTTTCTGACGGAGAGAAAATCCAGGCGGATGACGTGATCGTTGCCACCGGAGGCTTTTCCTACCAGACAACAGGATCAACCGGGGATGGCTACCGCTTTGCAAAAGAGGCAGGACATACTGTGACGGAGATAAGACCTTCCCTTGTGCCGTTTAACGCAAAAGAAGACTATGTCAGGGAGATGCAGGGACTTTCTTTAAAAAATGTCAATGTCCGTATTTACCGTGGAAAGAAGGTACTTTACGATGAATTTGGAGAAATGCTATTTACGCATTTTGGCGTCAGCGGACCATTGATTCTGACTGCAAGTGCGATGATCAGGCCGGATATCGCAAAAGAGCCTCTTGCAATGGAGATCGACTTAAAGCCGGCATTGGCGGAAGAACAGATAGACAAGCGTGTGTTGAAAGATTTTGAGGAAGCAAAGAACAAACAGTTCAAAAATTCCATTGGAAAGCTTTTCCCGGCAAAAATGATCCCGGTCATGATCAGATTATCCGGGATCGATCCGGATAAAAAAGTAAACGAGATCACAAAAGAGGAGCGACTGAAATTTGTGCGGCTCATCAAGGCTTTCCCGTTAACGTTAAATGGACTGCGTGATTTTAATGAGGCAATCATCACGAAAGGCGGGGTCAGAGTCAGCGAGGTAAATCCATCGACGATGGAGTCAAAACTTGTCAGACATTTATATTTCTGTGGAGAGGTGTTGGATTTAGATGCTGTGACAGGTGGTTTCAATCTCCAGATCGCATGGTCTACCGGACATCTCGCGGGGACATGCATCGAATAACGAAAACAAATAATAGGTAATGCGGAACTTCTCAACGTAAATAAGAGTTTCGCAATCACTTAAAAGTAGATAAAAAAGAGAGGAATGGATATATTATGAGTATGAATATTGCAATCGACGGACCAGCCGGAGCTGGAAAAAGTACAATCGCAAAAAAACTGGCAAAGGAGCTTGGTTTTATCTATGTAGATACCGGTGCGATGTACCGTGCCATGGCATATTATTTCCTGACAAACGGAATCGCCTCTTCAGATGAAGCAAAAATCGCAGAAGCATGTCAGGATGTGGATGTGACCATTGCATATGAAAATAATGAACAGCAGGTTATTTTAAATGGTAAAAATATAAACGGATTTATCCGCACGGAGGAAGTGGGCAATATGGCTTCTGCGACAAGCGTGTATCCGGTTGTCCGTACCAAATTAGTGGAACTGCAGAGAAAACTTGCAGAGAACACAGATGTTATCATGGACGGAAGAGATATCGGAACATGCGTGCTTCCAAATGCGCAGGTGAAGATTTATCTGACCGCAAGTTCTAAGACAAGAGCGCAGAGAAGATACGATGAATTGACTGCAAAAGGTGTTTCCTGTGATTTTGATGAGATCGAGAAGGATATCATCGACCGCGACTACCGGGATATGCATCGTGAGACTTCTCCGTTAAAACAGGCAGAAGATGCGGTTTTAGTAGATTCTTCTGAGATGGATATTGATGAGGTCGTGGAAGCAATCCGCTCTATTTATGAAGAGAAAAAAAGCTGTTAGCAGGAAAACGGCTGAGAGAAGCAGGCGTCAGAAAACGAATAGATAAGGAATGATTTATGAATATTATTTTAGCAAAAAGTGCCGGGTTTTGTTTTGGCGTAAAAAGAGCCGTGGAAACGGTATACAAAGAGGCAGAAAAAAATCAGACACCGATCTATACCTTCGGCCCGATCATCCATAATGAGGAGGTTGTTGCAGATCTTGAAAAAAAAGGTGTGCAGGTCATCCATTCGACCGATGAATTGAAGGGCAGACCAAAGGGAACCGTGATCATAAGGTCACACGGTGTGGAGAAAAAAATCTATGATGAGATCAAGGCACAGGGATTTGAGATCGTAGATGCAACCTGTCCGTTTGTGTTGAAGATCCACCGTCTTGTGGAACAGTACAGCAGAGAAGGATATCATATTATTATTATTGGAAATGAGACACATCCGGAAGTGGAAGGCATTAAAGGATGGTCTGATCCAGCGGAGACAACCGTGATCGGAACATGTGAGGAGGCGGAAAAATTTACGCTTTCATCCGAAAAAAAAGTGTGTATTGTATCACAAACGACATTTAATTACAATAAATTTCAAGAATTAGTTGAAATTGTGAACAAAAAAGGTTATGATATTATTGTTTTAAATACTATCTGCAATGCTACAGAGGAAAGACAGACTGAAGCAGAACATATTGCAAAAGAAGTCGATGCCATGATCGTCATTGGCGGCAGGGCTAGTTCTAATACGCAGAAGTTATTTGAAATCTGTAAAAAAGAATGTGAAAATACTTACTATATACAAACAATAAAGGATCTTGATTTGACCAGATTAAAATCCACCGATAACGTAGGTATTACCGCAGGGGCATCTACCCCAAACAATATTATTGAGGAGGTTCAAAAGAATGTCAGAAATGAGTTTTGAACAAATGTTGGAGGAATCATTTAAAACAATAAGAAATGGAGAGGTAGTTGAAGGTACCGTTATCGATGTGAAACCTGATGAGATCGTTTTAAATATCGGATACAAATCAGACGGAATCATCACTCGCAATGAGTATACAAACGAGTCTAACGCAGATCTTACAACTATGGTTTCTGTTGGTGATACAATGGAAGCAAAAGTATTAAAAGTAAACGATGGCGAGGGACAGGTTCTCTTAACGTACAAACGTCTCGCTGCTGAAAAAGGAAGCAAGAGATTAGAGGAAGCTTTTGAGAACAAAGAAGTTTTAACAGCAAAAGTTTCCCAGGTATTAGATGGTGGTTTATGTGTTGTTGTTGATGAGACGAGAGTATTCATCCCGGCAAGCCTTGTATCTGATTCTTATGAGAAAGATCTTTCCAAATACAAAGATCAGGAGATCCAGTTTGTGATCAGCGAATTCAATCCAAAACGCAGAAGAATCATCGGTGACAGAAAACAGTTATTAGTTGAGAAGAAATTAGAACAGCAGAAAGAACTGTTTGCAAAGATCAAAGTCGGTGATGTCATGGAAGGAACTGTTAAGAATGTAACAGATTTCGGTGCATTCATTGATTTAGGTGGAGCAGACGGATTACTTCATATTTCAGAGATGTCATGGGGCAGAGTAGAAAGTCCTAAGAAAGTATTTAACGTTGGAGATACTGTAAAAGTATTCATCAAAGATATCAACGAGACCAAGATCGCACTCAGCATGAAATTCCCTTCTGAGAATCCATGGAATGGAGCAGCAGAGAAGTTTGCAGTTGGTAATATCGTAAAAGGAAAAGTTGCAAGAATGACAGATTTTGGTGCATTCGTTGAGCTTGCTCCAGGTGTTGATGCATTACTTCATGTTTCCCAGATCTCCAGAGATCATGTAGAAAAACCGGCTGATGTATTAAAGATCGGACAGGAAATCGAAGCAAAAGTGGTAGATTTCAACGAAGATGACAAGAAAATCAGCTTATCAATCAAAGCCTTAGAGGCACCGGAAGAGGATACTGTAGAAGCTGCTGAAGTTCATACAGAGGAATAATATGCTTGATAATTATGAAAAATTCAAAAAAGATGTATATGTGTTAACTAAGATCGATCTGAACTGTTATAAGGAAAAACAGATGCGCCGTAGAATTGATACGCTTATTAATAAGAATGGGATCTCTACCTACGATGCATATGTGGATCTGATCAAAAAGGATAAAGAAAAATTCGAACAGTTCGTCAACTTTTTGACCATCAATGTCTCTGAATTTTATCGTAATCCGGAGCAGTGGAAGATCTTAGAAGGTGAAGTATTCCCAAAACTGATCAAAACCTATGGAAAGAATCTGAAAGTCTGGAGTGCGGCATGTTCTACCGGAGACGAACCATATTCTCTTGTTATGGCGTTGTCCAGACAGATACCGCTTGCAAATATTAAAGTAATTGCTACGGATATTGACAAGCAGGTTTTGGATAAAGCAAGAATGGGACTCTACAATGAGAAGAGTATTGCGAATGTTCCAAAGGATCTGAAGGATAAATACTTTAAGAAGATTGGAGCATCTTATCAGATCTCAGATGAGATAAAACGCAGGGTGGAATTCAAAGAACACAATCTGCTGAAAGATCCATATCCGGCTGGCTGTAATCTGATCGTATGTAGAAATGTTGTGATCTACTTTACCGAGGAAGCCAAGGATGAGATTTATAAAAAGTTCAATCAGTGCATGACAAAGGGAGGAGTTCTCTTTATCGGAAGTACAGAACAGATTATGAATTACAAGGAACTTGGATTTGTCCGTGATAAATCTTTCTTCTTTGAAAAAGAATAATAGAATTACAAAGGCGAAAAAACCATCACAAAAGGTTTTTTCGTCTTTTTCTGTATTGCAGTGGTGAGAGACCAAATTCTTTCCGAAAAGCATCCCCAAAATAGTTCCCATCATTAAAACCGCAGCGGATGGATGCAGAGCAGAGCTAATGTTTTTCGGTAAGAAAATGCCGGAAAACATGACGGGTATACTGGAACAGAAGAGAATCGGAGTCCAGAAATTCCAGGGTCAGTTCAAAGTAAGAGAGTTTATCTTTATTTGATTCTTTGAAAAAAGGCGTGATCAATGTTTCATATTGTGGAACAAAGATGGCGTCTTTTTTTGTGTAGCAATTGGAGGCAGTTGCCTTTTTGCGGAACTCTTTGTCCACATAGGAGGCGACGCTTTTGTGGATTGCCATATCTTCCGCCGGAAGATAGTAGTAATCTTCCGGGTGATCGAAGAAAAACTTCAATGTGCCCTCAAACAGACGGATCCGCAATCTGGACTGCATGCCATCACAGATCAGATAAAATGCATCCGTCTGGCAGGAGACACGCTGTGGGATCGGGTATTGGTTTTGCAGCGTGAGGATCAGCTCCTTCTGAGGGATGCCATTGCAGTCTTTGTAAATATTTGTTTCTGTCGAATTCACAGTAAAAGCCCCGTCAAAAAGCTTTCTGTAACTGCGGATGGCAATCAGTCCGGTCATGCCAAGCACATCTTCGTAATTGTGCTGTTTCAGAAAGAACATTGCCTGCTCATCGGGAGTTTTTAAATAATTCTGGTAAACTTCGATCAGTTCACCTCCGGAAAAAGTATCATTTCTGGAGAGACCGAGGAAACGTTCTATGGTTTTCTGTTTGTAGTCTGGCAGTTTGAGCAAAAATTTTAAGCCAGAAACTTCTTTATAAATATCAATATAGTCTTTTTCGTCAAAAGGGTGTGTAAGACCATATTTTTCACATTTCTTTTTTAAATAAGGAATATCAAATCCAAGTCCGTTGAAGGAGATGACGGTCTGATAGTGGCAGAGTTCCTGCAGAAAGGCAGAGAGAATCGCGCCTTCCTCCTCTTTTGTCTCGGCGAAATACTGTGTGATGATAAAATCGTCACCCACACGGTGCGCACAGCCAATCAGGTAGAGCGAGGTATAGGTGGGAGAGAAGCCGGTCGTTTCAATATCGAAGAAAAATGCGTCTTCTGTGAATGTTTCATTTAAAATTAAATTTGTATCGGTAAGATGGTGTGTTTCGTTCCAGATTTTCATAGGTATACCATTTCCTTTATCGTGTTTACCCCCACAGTTTACCATATCCGGCGAAAAGAATACATAGATTTTATTATGTAAAAATTATTTATATATTCTAAAAAATATGTATATTATTGTTAAAAACTTGTCAAAAGGTTCTAAAAAAAATACAAAAAAAACATATTTCATCTGGGAGAGCTGTGTTATAATCATGCTGATGATATTTTGTGATTCTAGCGCAAAATATAATACTAAATAAGAGAAAGCGGGGCACAAAAATGGGTTTAAAGACATTTAAAGGTGGCGTCCATCCTTATGAAGGAAAGGAACTGGCAAAAGATCAGCCAATCAAGGAAGTTTTACCTAAGGGCGATCTGGTTTATCCGGTATCCCAGCATATCGGCGCACCAGCAAATCCAATTGTAGCGAAAGGTGATACCGTATTAAGAGGTCAGAAGATTGCAGAAGCAGGAGGTTTTGTTTCTTCTCCAATCTACGCATCTGTATCCGGTACCGTAAAAGCCATTGAACCACGCCGTGTAGCGGTTGGAGATATGGTGAATTCCATTGTCATTGAGAATGATGGAGAGTATAAGGAAGTTGAGTTCACTTCATGTGAGGATGTGACAGCTCTTTCCAAGGAAGAGATCATTAACAAAGTGAAAGAAGCAGGCGTTGTCGGAATGGGTGGTGCCGGTTTCCCAACTCATGTAAAACTCTCTCCAAAGGAGCCGGAGAAGATTGAGTACATTATCGCAAACTGCGCAGAGTGTGAGCCATATCTGACGGCTGACTACCGCAGAATGCTTGAAAATCCGGAAGAGTTAGTTGCCGGAATGAAGATTATTTTACAGATCTTTGATAAAGCAAAAGGTGTGTTCGGTGTTGAAAATAATAAACCGGACTGTATCGCAAAATTACAGGAGTTAACCAAAGACGAACCACGTATGGAAGTCTGTCCATTACAGACAAAGTACCCACAGGGTGGTGAGCGTCAGTTGATCTACGCTGTTACAGGAAGAGCAATCAACTCCAAAATGTTACCTGCTGATGCAGGATGTATCGTAGATAACGTAGAGACAATCATTGCAATCTACAATGCAGTAAAATTAGGAAAACCAGTTATGAACCGTGTATCAACAATCACAGGTGATGCGGTTGCAAATCCTGGAAACTTCTTATATTACATTGGAACCAACTATGCAGAATTAGTAGAAGCTGCCGGTGGATTCAAAGTACAGCCAGAGAAGATTATCTCCGGTGGACCTATGATGGGATTCTCTATGTTCTCCTTAGATATCCCGACAACCAAGACATCTTCTTCCCTGTTGTGTTTGGCAGAGGATGAAGTTGCAAAAGCAGAACCATCTCCATGTATTAACTGTGGACGTTGCGTGGAAGCGTGTCCGGAACAGTTGATCCCATCCAGACTTGCAAAGATGGCAGATCATGGTGTAGCAGATGAGTTTGAAAAATGGCATGGACTGGAATGTATCGAGTGCGGAAGCTGTAGTTTCGCATGTCCTGCAAAACGTCAGTTGGCACAGTCCATCAAGACCATGAAAAAACAGGTTCTTGCAGCAAAGAGAAAAAAATAAACAGACAATAAAGAGAGTTTTATAAGATTTTATTGTGAAAAAAATACGAAGAAAGAGGTGGATCCCGTGAGTGATTTATATCATGTTTCATCATCACCACACGTACGCTCGAAAGACACAACAAGCAAAATTATGCTTTATGTGATCATTGCATTACTGCCAACCAGTTTGTTTGGTATTTATAACTTTGGTATCAGAGCGTTAATTTTAATTTTAGTAACTATCGCAAGCTGTGTAGCTTCCGAATGGATCTTCAACAAGATCGTACATAAAAAGAACAGCATCGACGATTTAAGTGCCGTTGTAACAGGTTTACTTCTTGCATTAAACCTTCCAGCATCCCTTCCTTGGTGGGAAGCAGTCATCGGCGGTGTGTTCGCAATCGTCATTGTTAAGATGATGTTCGGTGGACTTGGACAGAACTTCATGAACCCGGCTCTTGGAGCAAGATGTTTCCTGCTGATCGCATTTGCAGCGGATATGACAAACTTCACTGTAGGCGCATACTCAGGAGCAACACCACTTGCACAGATGAGAAATGGGGAAGCAGTGAACACCATGAGCATGCTGATCGGTAAGACAGCAGGTACGATCGGTGAGACATCTGCAATCGCAATTTTAATTGGAGCTATTTTCCTGATTTTAATGGGCGTTATCGACCTTAGAATCCCGGCTTCCTATATTATTACATTTGTTGTATTCATTCTGCTGTTTGGTGGACATGGATTTGACATGAACTATGTGACAGCACAGCTCTGCGGCGGTGGATTAATGCTTGGTGCATTCTTCATGGCGACAGACTATGTTACATCTCCAATCACACCAAGAGGACAGATCATTTTTGGTATCTGCTGTGGTATTTTCACAGGACTGTTCCGTTGCTTCGGAGCCAATGCAGAGGGAGTTTCCTTTGCAATTATCTTAAGCAACCTCTTAGTTCCTATGATCGAGAAATACACAGTACCAAACGCTTTTGGTGTTGTGAAAACAAAACCTGAAAAGGAGGCAAAGTAAATTATGAATAAAAAGATCGTACATGACGCTTTGGTTTTATTCGCATTTACAGTCGTTCTTGGTTTGATCCTCGGAGTTGTCTATGGAATTACCAAACCTTCCATTGATCAGGTAAATTACGAAAAAACACAGGCTGCCTACAAACAGGTATTTGAAGATGCAGCATCCTTCGAAGAATACAGTGATTTTGATGCGGATGCAGCAGCAGCACTTATGACAGAAAAAGGCTTTTCAGACCAGATTGACAGTGTGAACACTGCCCTTGATGCAAGTGGCAATGTGATCGGTTATGTTTTGACCGTTACAGCAAAAGACGCCAGCCAGGCAACTATTACATTCTCCGTTGGTATCCAGAATGATGGTACTGTCAATGGATATTCCATCACAGACATCGCAGAGACTCCTGGACTTGGTATGAAAGCACAGGAAGAAGCTTTCTATAGTCAGTTCGAGGGAAAGAACGTTGATTCCTTTACAGTTGTAAAAGCAGCACCTTCTTCTGACAGTGAGATTGAATCTATCTCAGGTGCAACGATCACATCCAAAGCTATGGCAAACGGTGTGAATGCCTGCATCGCATACTTCCAGAATGTATTAGGAGGTACAAACTAATGAACAAAAATGTAGAACGTTTATATAACGGTATTATCAAAGAAAATCCAACCTTCGTTCTGATGCTTGGTATGTGTCCTACTTTGGCGGTTACATCCTCTGCTATCAACGGACTTGGTATGGGACTTTCTACAACCGTAGTATTAGTATTATCCAACTTATTGATCTCAGCATTCCGTAAGGTAATTCCAAACGGTGTGCGTATGCCGGCTTACATCGTAATCGTAGCATCACTTGTTACTGTTGTTCAGTTTATGATGCAGGCTTATACACCAAGTCTTTCAGATTCTTTAGGTGTATATATCCCATTGATCGTTGTTAACTGTATCATCTTAGGTCGTGCAGAAAGCTACGCTTCTAAGAATCCGGTTGTTCCTTCTATCTTCGATGGACTTGGTATGGGACTTGGATTTACACTTGGTCTGACACTGATCGGTCTTTTCCGTGAGCTGCTTGGTGCAGGTCAGATTTTTGGCGCACAGGTTCTTTCCTTAAGCTGGTTTACACCAATCACAATTTTCGTAATGGCACCTGGTGCATTCTTAGTACTTGCATGTCTGGTTGCTATTATGAACATTGTCAGAGCTAAAATGGAAGCAAAAGGCAAACCACTTGCAAAACCGTCCGGATGTATCACCGGTGACTGTGCAGGATGTGGAATGTCTGCAACATGTTCAGGTAAAAAAACAGAAGCTTCAGCAGTGGCTGAGAAAACAGAATAGGAGGATAGATACAAATGAAAGAATTAATTTTAATTGCAGTCGGATCTGCGATTGTAAATAACGTTGTATTAAGCCAGTTCCTTGGTATCTGTCCATTCTTAGGTGTATCCAAGAAAACAGAGACTGCAGCCGGAATGGGTGGCGCAGTTGTATTCGTTATTACAATTTCATCTTTTGTAACCGGACTGATCTACAAGTATATTCTTGCAAATGAATATCTGCTGAGCAAAGGCATTGACCTTACTTATCTGCAGACAATCGTATTCATTTTAGTAATTGCAGCATTAGTTCAGTTCGTAGAGATGTTTTTAAAGAAATCCATGCCAGCTTTATACAAGAGCTTAGGTGTGTATTTACCACTGATCACAACAAACTGTGCCGTATTAGGTGTTGCACTTACAAATGTTACAAAGGAATATAACATTCTTCAGGGTGTTGTAAATGGTTTTGCAACTGCATTTGGTTTCCTGATCGCAATCGTGATCATGGCTGGTCTTCGTGAGAAGATTGAATACAATGATATTCCAAAGCCTTTCCAGGGAACAGCAATTGTACTGATCACAGCATGTCTGATGTCAATCGCATTCATGGGATTCTCAGGAATGATTTAGGAGGAAAAAGACGATGAACATTACAGCAATTATTTTTGCAGCCGTTGTAGTCGGCGGTGTTGGTATTTTAATTGGATTTTTCCTTGGTGTTTCCGGAGAAAAATTCAAAGTAGAAGTAGATGAGAGAGAAGTAGCAGTTACAGAGGCTCTTCCAGGAAATAACTGTGGTGGTTGTGGATATGCCGGATGTTCCGGTCTTGCAGCCGCTATCGTAAAAGGGGAAGCTCCAGTCAACCAGTGCCCGGTTGGTGGTGCACCTGTTGCAGCCAAGATCGGTGAGATTATGGGTGTAAAAGCAGAGGAAGGCGAGCGCAAAGCAGCATTTGTAAAATGTGCCGGAACCTGTGAAAAAGCAAATCAGGACTATGAGTATACAGGCGTTCAGGATTGTGCAGCTATGGCGTTTGTTCCAAATGGTGGACCAAAATCCTGTAACTACGGATGTCTTGGATTTGGTAACTGTGTGAAAGCATGTCCATTCGATGCAATCCATGTCGTAGACGGTGTTGCAGTTGTTGACAAGGATGCATGTAAAGCATGTGGCAAATGTGTTGCTGCATGTCCAAAACATCTGATCGAGCTTTTACCAGTGAGCGCAAAACATATCGTACAGTGCAGCTCCAAAGACAAAGGTAAAGATGTTATGAAGGCATGTTCTGTTGGATGTATTGCCTGTCACTTATGTGAGAAAAACTGCCCATCTGATGCAGTTCACGTAGTGGATAATGTTGCATACATCGATCAGGAGAAATGTACAAAATGCGGTCTCTGTGCTGAGAAGTGTCCGAAGAAGATCATTTTGTAAGACCTTAAGAGCAGTGAGCAGGAACACAGGATAAAAAATAAAATGTGGGACCTATCATAAGTCTCAGAGCTGAATGCGTCTGTATCGACAATCATGCCGGTACAGGCGTATTTTTATGCAAAAGTGTCGATTTTTTGTCAGGGATATAGTAAAATAAAGAATATCATATGTTTTTGCCAGAGAGGCGTGACAGGTTCCGTCTGGCATGGGAAAAGGAGGGGTTCGATGAAGAAAAAGTGTTGGATAGTTTTATGCGTGGTCTTTATGCTGTCTGTTGCAGCCGGATGTGGCAGTAAGAGCATGGAGACCATGTCGGATTTTGCATCCGGGGAAAGCAGTATGAATGCCGCTATTGAGAACGAGGATTATAAAAATGAGGGGGAAATAGCAGCAGAGGAAGGAATCACATCAGAAAATGGGCTGGATGGACAGGTGGCCGCCGGACGGAAATTGATCCGCACCGTTTATCTGTCTTTGCAGACGACAGAGTTTGACTCTGTGCTCAGCAATTTAAGCGAGAAAACAGCCGAGCTGGGCGGCTATATTGAAAATTCTTCAGTGAGTGGACATAGTTATTATTATAACAATACCAGATATGCAAGTTATACGATAAGAATCCCAACCGCAGAATTAAATCAGTTTGTAGATGTGGTGAGCGAGATTGGTAATGTAACGCAGAAAAATGAATCTGTCGAGGATGTGACCTTACAGTATGTGGATGTGGAGAGTCGCAAAAAAGCATTGGAGACAGAGCAGGAACGCCTGATGGAATTACTTTCCAGTGCGGAAAACATGGAGGATCTTCTGGCTATAGAAAGTAAATTATCAGAGGTGCGGTATGAATTGGAAAATTATGGAAGCCAGCTTCGGATGCTCGACAATCAGATTGATTACAGTACAGTGAATGTGGATGTGGATGAAGTAGAGCGTATTACGGAAACCGGAGAGAAAAGCTTTTTTGCAGAGATAAAAGACCGGTTTGGCGACAGCTTATATCAGGTAGGCCGTGGTATCCGCAGTTTCGTCATAGGATTTTTAGGATCCCTGCCGATCATTTTTGTGTGGGTAGTGATCGCAGCAGTTGTGGTCATTGTGGTGAGATCGATCAGGAAGAAGCGGAAGAAGAAAAAAGAATAAAAAGTTTTTTGATATTTGAATTAAGATATGATAAAGTGGTAAATAGCTCAAAATTTTACCTATATCATGATCGGCTGGATCATAGATATAGTCAATGACACAAAGAACAGATGCATCAAAAGGGGCAACATGAACGAGAAAGAATTTGATTTTACCAAGAAAAAAAGAGTAGTTGTAAAAATCGGTTCCTCTTCTTTAAACAGGGGAGAGACCGGAAATCTGAATTTTACGAAGCTAGAGCATCTTGTGCGCGAACTTTGCGACATGAGAAACCGCGGAATGGATGTATGTCTGGTAAGTTCCGGTGCGATCGCAGTGGGACGTCAGACAATCGGTCTGAATGAGAGACCGAAGGATATTTCAACAAAACAGGCATGTGCGGCGGTTGGTCAGGCAAGACTCATGATGACATATCAGAGAATGTTTGCAGAGTATAACCAGATCGCAGGACAGATCCTGATGACAAAAAATACAATGGTAAACCCGGTGTCGAGGAAAAATGCCAAAAACACATTTGAAGAGTTATTTCGGCTTGGAGTGATCCCAATCGTAAATGAAAATGATACGGTTTCTACTTATGAAATGCAGTTTGGTGACAATGATACATTGTCGGCGATCGTTTCCTCACTGGTTGGGGCAGATCTTTTGATACTTCTATCAGATATTGACGGTTTATTTACGGATGATCCTCATAAAAATGCGGATGCAGAATTAATTAAAGTAGTAGATAAGATAGACACGAAACTGCTTGGTATGGCGAAAGGTTCTACTGGAAGTGATGTCGGAACCGGCGGTATGGCGACAAAACTCACCGCGGCAAAGATTGCAACGCTTTCCGGTGCAGATATGGTCATTGCCAATGGCGTGGATGTCTGCATTTTACATCATATTATTGATGATGATTTTACAGGAACAATTTTTAAAGCCGATAAGAGCGAAAGCTTTCATATCGCAGATTTTATAATGGAGACAATAGGATAATGGAACAATCAAAAATCGACAGAATTAATGAGTTATACAGAAAATCAAAAGCCGAGGGACTGACCGAGGCGGAAAAAAAGGAACAGGCGCTTCTGCGCAAACAATTTGTGGCGGATGTGAAGAAGAATCTCACGGCACAGTTGAATAATATTGATATCCAAAATGAGGATGGAACCATAGAAAACCTTGGTGAAAAATATGGAAACAAATCCAAAAAGCTTTCGTAAGGAACATCTTGCAATCCGAAATGCAATGTCAGAGAAAGAGGTAGCGGAAAAAAGCGGTGTTATTGTAAAGAGGCTGCTTCAAACCAGCTGGTATCAAAATGCGCAGGAAATTTTTGCTTATTATCCGTTGAAAAATGAGGTGGACTGCCGTACCTTATTTTTGCAGGCATGGACAGACGGAAAAAAGATCGCACTTCCAAAAACAAGGGAAGAAAATCAGATGGATTTTTACTATATAGATGATTTTATGCAGTTGAAAGAGGGCGCATTTCATGTGATGGAACCAATGGAAAACTGTGTCAGGGCAGTTCCGGACAAACAGCCGGTCATTGTTCCGGGAAGCGTGTTTGGCAGGGACGGCAGCCGTTATGGATATGGAAAGGGTTATTACGACCGCTTTTTTGCAAAAAATCCGAAGCTGAAACGATATGCGGTCTGTTATGCAAACCAGTTAGAAGAATCTTTGGTAACCGATATTTATGATGTCGAAATGCATGAAATATATACCGAGGCAGAAGTGATCAGAAAGGACAGATAGAATGGAATTATTGGAGATCTGTAAACAGGCGAAAGCAATTGCACCAAAAATTGGAATACTTGATACAAACACGAAAAATCAGGCACTTCTTGCAGTAGCAGATTTTTTAGTGAAAGAACAAAATTCCATTTTGGATGCCAACAAAATTGATATTGAGAATGGTAAGAAAAATCATATGCCGGAAGGACTGCTTGATCGTCTGCTCCTGACAGAAGTGCGGATTGCGCAGATGGCGGAAGGACTGCGGCAGGTTGCAGCGCTGGATGATCCGATCGGGGAAGTCCTGGGAATGAAAAAAAGACCAAACGGACTTATGATCGGTCAGAAACGTGTACCGCTCGGCGTTGTCGGAATTATTTATGAGGCAAGACCTAATGTGACGGCAGATGCATTTGCCCTCTGCTTTAAGACTGGAAATGTTGTGATTTTAAAAGGCGGCAGTGATGCGATACATTCCAATATTGCGATCGTGGCGGCGATCCGCAAAGCACTTGTAAATGAGAAGCTTCCGGAGCAGGCAATTGCCTTGATCGAGGATACGTCGAGAGAGACAGCAGCAGCCTTTATGAAAATGAATGAATATGTGGATGTGCTGATTCCAAGAGGCGGAGCAGGGCTGATCAAGGCAGTGGTAAATCAGGCAACGATTCCGGTCATTGAAACCGGAACGGGAAACTGTCATATTTTTGTAGATGAAACTGCTGATTTTAATATGGCGATCGACATTATCATGAATGCCAAGACACAGCGGATCGGTGTGTGCAATGCCTGTGAATCACTGGTACTTCACGAAAAAATCGCAGATGCATTTCTTCCAAAACTGATGAAACGTCTTGCAGAGAAAGAGGTAGAGGTTCACGGAGACGAAAAAGTAATGCAGATTGCAGACGGCTGCGTGAAAAAAGAACTGCTTGTTCCGGCGACGGAGGAAGACTGGGGCAGAGAGTATCTGGATTATAAGATTTCTGCAAAAGTTGTTTCTTCGGTCGATGAGGCAATCGCACATATTAATAAGTACAATACCGGCCATTCCGAGGCGATCATCACAAACAATTATTCCAATGCGGAGAAGTTCTTAAATGAGATTGATGCAGCATGTGTTTATGTGAATGCCTCGACACGTTTTACGGACGGATTTGAGTTTGGATTTGGTGCGGAGATTGGAATCTCCACACAGAAGCTCCATGCGAGAGGACCGATGGGACTGATCGCCCTGACCAGCACAAAATATATTATTTACGGGAATGGACAGATCCGGAAATAAATGATAAAATACTGACTTGCGGTATGTTCTATAAAAAAAACAGAACATATGTTTGCTAAAACAATAAAAGTATGCTATAATTTAAGAAAAGATAGGATAACACAATGAAAGAAAAGAGAAACATTACCATTATTGATAAAAAGCAGATTCCTTCCGAGGAGCCGGCAAGACAGTATTATTTCATGGATATTGCAAAAAAATATGTGGCAGAGTTAGCAGAGCAGAAGGGAGCACCGCTCACATTCTGTGTGACGACGTTCGGGTGTCAGATGAATGCCAGGGATTCCGAGAAGTTAGTCGGTATTCTGGAAAAAATCGGTTATGTGGAAGCACCGGATGAAAAGGCCGATTTTGTCATTTATAATACCTGTACTGTTCGTGAGAATGCCAATAATAAGGTTTACGGCAGACTTGGTTACTTACATGGCTTTAAGAAAAAGAACCCATATATGATGATCGGACTCTGCGGATGTATGATGCAGGAGCCAACCGTTGTTGAAAAGATACAGAACAGTTACCGGTTTGTGGATCTGATTTTTGGAACCCACAATATTTATAAATTTGCAGAACTGATTGTGACAGCACTGGAGTCTGATTCCATGACAATTGATATCTGGAAAGATACTGACAAGATTGTGGAAGACCTTCCGGTCGAGCGGAAGTATTCCTTTAAATCTGGTGTGAATATCATGTTCGGCTGCAATAATTTCTGTAGTTACTGTATCGTTCCTTACGTGCGTGGACGTGAGCGAAGCCGTGAGCCGAAAGAGATCGTGCGTGAGATCGAACATTTAGTGCAGGACGGCGTTGTGGAAGTGATGCTGCTGGGACAGAATGTCAATTCTTATGGCAGGAATCTGGAACATCCGATGACGTTTGCACAGCTTTTGCAGGAGATTGAAAAGATCGAGGGACTGGAGCGTATCCGGTTTATGACTTCCCATCCGAAGGATTTATCGGATGAACTGATCGAAGTGATGAAGAATTCCAAGAAAATCTGCAATCACCTTCATTTGCCATTGCAGTCTGGAAGCAGCCGCATTTTAAAAATCATGAACCGTCATTATGACAAGGAACATTATCTGGAATTGGTGGATAAGATCAGGGCGGCAGTGCCGGATATTGCACTTACAACCGATATTATCGTAGGTTTCCCGGGAGAGACTGAGGAAGATTTTGAGGAGACGATGGATGTTGTGCGCAGAGTCCGCTATGACAGTGCGTTTACGTTTATATATTCCAAGAGGACCGGAACACCGGCAGCGACAATGGATGACCAGATTCCGGAAGAGGTGATCAAGGAACGATTTGACCGTCTGCTGCATGAGGTTCAGACAATTTCTGCTGAGAAGGCGGGAAAACTTACAGGTCAGACACTTCCGGTATTAGTTGAGGAAGTGAACGGACAGGATGCATCTCTTGTCACCGGAAAACTGACTAATAATTCAACGGTACATTTCCCGGGAACGGCGGACATGATCGGAACGATCCAGAATGTCGTGCTTGAGGAATGTAAAGGATTCTATTACATTGGCAGACTTGCTTAATGATTCGTGAAAGCAGGATAAAAAAGGATGTATGCATATATAAAAGGAACATTAGAAGAGACAGGCGAAGATTATATCGTGGTCGAGGCTGGCGGGATCGGGTATCAGATCTTTACGACCGGTCAGACCTTTCAGTATCTTCCGTCCATGGGGGAAGAGGTAAAAGTTTATACTTATCTGCATGTGCGGGAGGATGCGATGATCTTATTTGGATTTCTCACCAAAGATGATCTGTTTGTGTTCAGACTCCTGCTTGGAGTGAGCGGGATCGGACCGAAAGGAGCACTTGCGGTACTCTCTGTCATGACGACAGATGACCTCCGGTTTGCTGTGCTTGGAGATGATGCAAAGGCAATCGCAAAAGCACCGGGTGTCGGAGCAAAGACGGCACAGCGTCTGATTCTGGAATTAAAAGATAAATTGAGCCTTGAGGATGCGTTTGAACAGAAGTTAGCGAAGAATGACAACCCGGTTCAAAACAAAGCCAAAGGAGCCAAGAATGAGGCTATCGAGGCACTGGTTGCGCTGGGTTATTCCTCCTCAGAGGCATTAAAAGCATTAAACGGTATTGAGATTACAGATGATACCGATGTGGAAGACATCTTAAAGGCTGCATTGAAAAATATGGCTTTTATGTAAAAAAGGACAGGTAACATGGAAAAGAGAGTAATTTCCACTCAGGTTCAGGATGAGGATATTAAAATTGAAAAAAATCTAAGACCGCAGACGTTAGATGATTACATTGGACAGCAGAAAGCCAAGAAGAATTTAAAGGTTTATATCGAAGCGGCAAAACAGCGTGGAGAGTCTTTAGATCATGTCCTGTTTTTTGGACCTCCGGGACTTGGCAAGACAACGTTGGCGGGCATTATTGCAAATGAGATGGGAACTCACATGAAGATCACTTCGGGACCTGCAATTGGAAAGCCGGGTGAGATGGCGGCAATCTTAAGTAATCTGCAGGAGGGGGATATTCTGTTCGTGGATGAGATTCATCGCTTGAACCGCCAGGTGGAAGAGGTGCTCTATCCGGCTATGGAGGATTACGTGATCGATATTATGATCGGAAAAGGGGCTACCGCACGTTCCATCCGTCTTGACCTTCCGAAGTTTACACTGGTAGGGGCAACGACAAGGGCAGGTCTTTTGTCTGCACCGCTCCGGGACAGGTTTGGTGTGATCCATCATCTTGAATTTTACACGGTGGATGAACTGAAAACCATTATTATCCATTCGTCAGAGAAGTTAGGCGTTGAGATTGACGAGGATGGAGCCTACGAGCTTGCAAGAAGATCAAGAGGAACACCACGTCTCGCCAATCGTCTTTTAAAGCGTGTCAGAGATTTCGCAGAAGTGAAATATGACGGAAGGATCACAAAAGATGTTGCGTCTTTTGCGTTAGATCTTTTGGAAGTCGACAAGTTTGGTCTTGATCAGAATGACAGGAACATCCTGATGACAATTATTGAAAAGTTTCAGGGCGGACCGGTGGGACTGGACACACTGGCAGCTTCCATCGGGGAGGATTCCGGAACGATCGAAGATGTTTACGAGCCGTATCTTGTCCAGAACGGTTTTGTGATCCGGACACCAAAGGGCAGAATGGTAACAGATCTTGCCTATCAGCATTTTGGAATTGAAAAATAGTGCAAGTTGTTATTGCTTTTACAATATCTTGCTTATATAATATATAACATATACTATAGCTTGTACGTATATTGGAAAAGGCAAAAGCCTGCCGGGAGGAGATCGTTATGTCTGAGAAGTCCAGTGCTGAAGTGATCATTGGCGGTAAAGTTTATACTTTAAGCGGCTATGAAGGAGAAGAATATCTGCAGAAGGTAGCAGCTTATATCAACAATAAAATCAATGAGTTTGATTCCATGGAAGACTATCGGAGATTTCCGACGGATATGAAAGCAACTCTGTTACAGCTGAATATTGCGGATGATTATTTTAAGGCAAAAGCACAGGTGGAGAAGTTAGAACAGGATATTGAGATGAAGGATCGTGAGATTTACAATCTGAAGCATGATCTGATCTCAAACCAGATCAAAACCGAGAGCGATGAGAAGACTCTGACAGAATTGCAGGCTGAGAATAAAGAACTTCTGTTGAGCAAAGCCAAATTAGAGGCTGCGAACAAAGAACTTCTGTTAAACAAAACAAAACTGGAGGCTTCTTTAGAGGATGCCCTGCTTGGAAAAGTTCCTGGTGCAAAGAAGCACGGAGAAGAAAAGAACGCAAAAAAAGAAGAATAGATACGGGGACGATTTTATCGTCCCTTTTTCCTTATAGACAATGTTCAGGTTTGAAAATAAACAGGTGAAAAGATGAAAAAAAATCAATTAGAATTATTAGCACCGGCCGGTTCGTATGATATTTTCAGGGCGGTACTAAATGCAGGGGCAGACGCTGTGTACGTAGGTGGCGGACAGTTCGGCGCCAGAGCGTATGCCAATAATTTTTCCGAGGAAGAACTGCTGCGTGCAATTGACGAAGCACATATACATGGAAAACAACTCTATCTTACCGTAAATACGCTGTTGAAAGAAGAAGAGTTAGAAGCGCAGTTATATGACTATCTGCGCCCATATTATGAGCAGGGATTAGATGCCGTGATCGTGCAGGATATGGGGGCTTTTCAGTTTATCCGTGAGTATTTTCCGAAAATGGATATTCACACAAGTACCCAGATGACTATCTGTAACCGTTATGGTGCGGAAATGATGAAAGAGCTTGGGGCGACAAGGGTCGTGACAGCGCGTGAGATGTCGTTTGCGGAGATTAAGGATATTGCAGATCATGTGGATATCGAGATTGAAAGTTTTGTGCATGGAGCATTGTGTTACTGTTATTCCGGACAGTGTCTGCTCAGCAGTATGCTTGGAGGCAGGAGCGGAAACCGCGGCAGATGTGCGCAGCCATGCAGGCTTCCATATGAAGTTTACGATGCGAAGCGGAAAAAAATTGCCTGTGAGCCATTTGTGTTAAGCCCGAAAGATCTCTGCACGATCGAGGATATCCCAAAGCTTGCAGAGAGCGGTATTTTCTCGTTTAAAATCGAAGGCAGAATGAAACAGGCAGAATATGCTGCCGGTGTTGTGTCTGTCTATCGCAGATATATAGATCGATATTTCGAATATGGGGCGAAAGACTATCATGTATCCAAAGAGGATATGCAAAAGCTTTATGACTTTGGAAACCGGAGTGGTTTTACGAAGGGTTATTATGAGAAACATAATGGAAAAGATATGATCACGTTCCAGAAACCAAACCATGCAAAAGGAAATGAAGCGCTTCAGGAGAAAGTCAGGGAAGAGTTCTGCCGTGGTGAAATAAAAGAAAAAATCAATGGAAATTTAATATTATCCCAAGATTCGTCTGCTATACTGGACGTGACACTGGGCGATCTTCGTTATACAGCATGCGGTGATGTGGTACAGCCTGCATTAAAGCAGCCTTTATCCATGGAAAAGGTACGTGAGAACATGGAGAAAACAGGAAACACACCGTTTGAGTTTGAGAATCTTACCATTGCGATGAGAGATGCCATTTTCCTTCCGATGAAATCCTTAAACCAGCTCAGAAGAGATGCGTTAGAAGGACTGGAAAAGCTTTGTGTGGAACAGTTCCGCAGGGAGGTGGAACAGGTGGATCGTGCCGGAATGAAGGCGCAGGAGAGTACAGCCGGTACACCAGAGAAATATTTGTCTGCCCTGGCAGAGCAGAGATGTCAGTTACAGCCGCTTTTAGAGTCAGAACTGGTTTCTGATATTTATCTGGATCAGGGATGCTACCGCAGAAAGGACTTGTGGGAAGAAGTAAAAGAGGATGCTGCAAAAATTCATGCGGCTGGGAAAAAGGCATATTATGTGTTTCCATCTGTTTTTCGGAAAAATGCCTCAGATTTTTATCTGGGATCCCTGAAAAAACTGAACAGCTGTTCTGTGGATGGAGTGGTGGTGAAGAGTCTGGATGCAGTCTGGTTTGTACACAGGTATCTGCCGCAGATGCCAATGATCCTGGATCAGGGGCTATATACTTACAATCACAGAGCACAGGAAATATTGCGTGAATTTTGTCCGATCCGTATGACGGCGCCTTACGAATTAAACCGTGGTGAACTGAAAAAGAGGGATAATACAGACAGCGAGGTGGTACTTTATGGATATCTCCCGTTGATGACATCGGCGCAGTGTGTGCATGCCAATACCGGAAAATGTGATACGACATCCGTAGTAATATATTTAAAAGACCGTTATGGAAAATTTTTCCCGGTCAAAAATAACTGTATGGAATGTTATAATACCATTTATAATACGACGCCACTGATGCTGTTTGGCTATGGGAAAGAGCTGCAAAAAGCAGATTTTTCCAGCTTCAGACTGAATTTTACGGTGGAGAGCGAGGAGGAAGTGCGGCAGATCCTTGCGATTTATGAGACTGTATTTTATGAGGGAAGAAAAAACCTTGCAGATGTGTATCAGGGGGAGTATACCAATGGTCATTATAAAAGAGGAGTAGAGTAAAACATGACGAATCTTATCATAGAAATATCAAAATATTTCATGATTTTTATGTTTGCTTTTTATACGTACGAGTGCTTTGCGGCATTTCGTCAGAAAATCAAACCGGAACAAAGAGAACATATTTTAAGCAGACAGTGCGCAGCGGTCTTTCTGATCCACTTTGATGCCTTTGCGGTGATCTATCTGGTGACGGAGGATATCAGTATACTGGTCTTTTATGCGGCGCAGGCAGCGCTTCTGGCGATGATACAGACCTGTTATCAGTTGTTTTACAGCAGATCGTCGAGACTTCTGACGAACAATCTGTGCATGCTTTTGACGATCGGGTTTATCATGCTGACAAGGCTGTCTTTTGACAGCGCCAGAAAACAATATTTCATAGCACTGGTGTCGATGATATTTTCACTCATCATCCCGGTATTGATCAACCGGGTTGGATTTGTGCGAAAATTATACTGGTTATTTGCGATCGTTGGGATCCTGGCGCTTTTGGTTGTGACGATCGCCGGAAATACAAGTTATGGAGCTAAAATTTCACTCTCCATTGCAGGGATTTCGATCCAGCCGAGTGAGTTCGTAAAAATTTTATTTGTATTTTTTGTGGCGGGCATGTTATATCAGGATACTTCTTTTCAGCGTGTGTGTGTGACAACGGTGATCGCTGCGATCCATGTGCTGATTCTTGTGGCATCCCGCGACCTCGGTGCAGCACTGTTGTTTTTCATGACTTATGTAGTCATGCTTTATGTTGCAACGAAAAAAGTGCTTTATTTTGCGGGCGGACTTGCCGCCGGAAGCGCAGCTTCTGTGGTGGCTTACCATCTTTTTTCCCATATCCGTGTGAGGGTGAGAGCGTGGCAGAATCCGCTGGCATATATCGATAAGGAGGGATACCAGATCTCACAGTCACTGTTTGCCATCGGAACAGGCGGATGGTTTGGAATGGGATTATATCAGGGGCTGCCGGATAAAATACCGGTCGTAAAACAGGATTTTATTTTTTCGGCAATCTCAGAGGAACTTGGCGGTATTTTTGCACTGTGCCTGATCATGGTATGTTTTAGCTGCTTTCTGATGTTTTTAAATATTGCGATGCAGATGAAAGATCAGTTTTATAAACTTGTGGCACTCGGACTTGGAACGATTTATGCATTTCAGGTATTCCTGACGATCGGAGGCGTTACAAAGTTTATTCCGTCTACCGGAGTGACGCTTCCGCTTGTGAGTTACGGAGGAAGTTCCCTGTTAAGTTCTATGATCATTTTTGCAGTGATCCAGGGTTTGTATATTTTGAGACAGGATGAAGGAGAGATAAATGCGTCTAAAAGCAGGAAAAACAGACAAAACAGAAAAAAGACAACCGGATTCGAAAACGCAGACATCGAAAAACTCTCGTAAAAACAACCGGGAATTTACGGTCATTACCTATGCAGTTCTTGTGCTTTTTGTCTGCATGATGGGATATTTTGCATATTTCCAGTTTGTAAAAAGTGAAGATTTTATCAATAGTCCTTATAATAAAAGACAGGATCTTTTTGCAAGGAAGGTGACGCGAGGCGAAATTATTTCTGCCGATGGCCACATACTCGCAGAAACGATCACAGATACGGATGGGACAGAGACAAGATATTATCCGTATGCCAATATGTTTGCGCATGTCGTTGGCTTCTCTACCAACGGAAAGTCCGGACTGGAATCGATTGCCAATTTTAACCTGCTGCGCTCCCACACGATGACTTTGGAGAAAGTGGTCAATGAACTTCAGGGAGAGAAGAACATTGGTGACAATGTGGTGACAACGTTAAATTATGATCTGCAGGATACGGCATACGAGGCATTAGGAAAATATGATGGAGCCATTGTCGTGATGGAGCCATCGACCGGGAAAATACTTGCCATGGTGTCAAAACCGGATTACGATCCAAATAATATCGCAGAAGACTGGGATGAACTGACAGCAGAAGACAGTGAGAGCTCTGTGCTGCTGAACCGTGCGACGCAGGGACTTTATCCGCCGGGATCTGTGTTTAAAATTTTTACGACATTGGAATATGTACATGAAAACAGTGATTATGAAGATTACTCCTTTGACTGCAATGGTAAATTTACAGAGGGGGATTCGGTCATTCACTGTTACAAAAACAAGAGACACGGACAGGAAGATCTGATCGGCTCATTTGCCGATTCCTGTAATTCTTCGTTTGCATCGTTAGGTCTTACTCTGGATCCGGATTCTTTTACAGAGCTGTGTGATAGCTTGCTTTTTAATACGAGCCTTCCACTCAGGTTTGAATCCTCAAAGAGCAGTTTCTCACTGGATGCGGATGCAGATGTGTCTACGGTGTTAGAGACGTCTATCGGGCAGGGAAAAACGCTGGTGACACCGATGCATATGGCACTCGTTGTGTCAGCGATCGCCAATGACGGAGTGCTTATGAACCCTTATCTGATCGACCACACGGAAAATTATAATGGTATCGTGGTTGATGCATATGAACCGACAGAATATGGAACACTGTTGTCAGCGGAGGATGCGTCTTTAATGCAGACTTTTATGAGGGAAGTTGTGGAGGATGGAACAGGAGAGCGTCTTCTGGGGCAGAGTTATGCTGCCTCAGGAAAAACAGGAACAGCAGAGTTTTCAACGTCCTCAAAGGCTTCCCATGCATGGTTTGTGGGTTATGCCCACCGTGAGGACAAGGAAGATATCGCAGTTGCGGTTATCGTGGAGGATTCCGGATCAGGCAGTGAGTATGCAGTTCCGATCGCAAAAAAGATTTTTGATGCATATTATCAGTAAACAGGGCAGGAAAGATATTTCAGTATTGGTTGCATGAAAAAACGAAAAGTATTATACTTATAACAAAAAACCACATCAGGAGGTATTGCAATGATCGAGGCAACAAGTTGTGGTGGTGTGGTAATATTCCGGGGTAAGATACTTCTCTTATATAAAAATTATAAGAATAAATATGAGGGCTGGGTTCTTCCGAAAGGAACTGTCGAAGATGGGGAAGAATTCAGGGATACTGCAACTCGTGAAGTGTTAGAAGAGACAGGAGCGGCGGCGAGTATCATTAAGTATATTGGAAAGAGCCAGTATACGTTTACCGTGCCGGAGGATACCGTGGAGAAGGAAGTACACTGGTATCTGATGATGGCAGACAGTTATTACAGCAAACCACAGCGTGAGGAATATTTTGTTGATTCCGGATATTACAAATATCATGAGGCTTATCATCTGCTCAAATTCGCGAATGAGAAGCAGATTTTAGAGAAAGCTTATAATGAATATCTGGAGTTGAAGAAAAACAATTTGTGGGGCAGCCACAAGTACTTTTAATGTGAGGATTCGCATGAAATGGTATGACGATTTATACGTAGGCGAGAGCATCGTACATAAGACAAATAAGATCAAATGGAAAATTCGTCATAATGCAGGGCTGATTAATATTTACGTGATCACTCTGGCATCAAGTGAGAAGAATTTATTAGATATCATTCCTTCACATGAACTGTTGCAAAAGGGCTACCCGAAGAAGCAGTTATATGTCATTGGATTGGCAAAAGGATATGATGAGGCAGTGGAAGTCGCTGCGTCTGTGATCGATGAAGTTTACCGCCAGACCGGGGCATTCGAGGTAGCTTCATATCTCAGGGAAAAAAGGAGGAGAAAAGCAGAATGACCGCCGTGTTACTCACAATCTTAAAAATCATTGGGATTGTGCTGCTGGTGATTCTTGGAATCATGCTTTTTCTGCTGGCAGTCTTATTGTTTGTACCGGTACGTTATTCCGTGAAAGGAACAGTCGATAACAATATCACCGCAGAGGGCAAAATAAGCTGGTTATGTTCGATATTCCGATATGATTTTACTTTTCAGGAGCAGAAATTGAACGGCGAAGTCCGGATATTTGGCTTTCGTCCGAAGAAAAAAGAGAGAGTATCGGAAGAAGAGCTGGAGGAGGAAGCTGTTCCTGAAGTAAAAGACAGGGTGGAAGAGGTTGTTTCTGATCTTGTTTCGTCTGCCGGGGAAGAAGATAAATCGGAGAAAAATCCGATTAAGCCAGAGCAGGATCAAGAGGTAGATTCTCATAAGGGTAAGCAGAACAGAAAATCATCCGATAAAAATTCCCGATCATCCAGAAAAAAGATTTTCATGCGGATGTGGGATAAAATAAAAAGCTTCCTGAAAAAAATCAAGAATTTTTTCATAGGCATACAAAAGAGGCTGACCGGTTTCAAAGAGTTCGTGGTAAAAGTCAAAGAGATTGTGACGGACACGAAAAACCAGTATGTTGTGAGGCGATTGTGGGAAGAATTATTATATCTGCTCAAACATTTTGGCTTTCGGAAAATCCATACAGAACTGACGTTTGCGCTGGCTGATCCGGCGCTTACCGGACAGGTGTTAGGTATTTTGTGCATGATGCCTTTTTTGTATCAGTATGATTTTCATATATTCCCTGATTTTGAATCTGAATCATATTATATCAGGGGCAGTTATGATGTGAAGGGCAGAATACAGCTTATCTTTTTGCTGGTTACCGCAATTCGTCTGCTGGCAGATAAAGAAATCCGAAGTTTTCTTAAAAAGTTATTAGATCACAGAGAATAAAAATTGTATACAAAAAACAGGTAAAATAGAAAGGTGGCAGTAACAATGGGAGACAATAGTTTTCATACAACAGTAGAATCTTTATTCAAGGGAATGGACAGTTTTATTACAACAAAAACGGTGGTTGGTGATGCAATCCATATCGGTGATACCATTATTTTACCATTGGTGGATGTTTCCTTTGGCGTGGCAGCCGGAGCGTTCAGCCAGGAGAAGAAAAATAACGGTGCCGGTGGTATGGGCGGAAAGATCACGCCGAGTGCTGTGTTAGTCATTCAGAATGGAACAACCAAGCTTGTCAATATCAAGAATCAGGATGGTCTCACGAAAGTGCTGGATATGGTGCCGGACTTTGTGAACAAATTCACATCAAAAGGTGAGAAAGAGAATGTTGTGGAAGAATCAGAAGATGATTCGGCTGCAAAGAAAACTGCAGCAAAAGAGATGGAGCAGATCTTAAGTGATTCTGTCAATAAAGAGGAATAATTTTAATGGATTTTCAAACATTAGGTGTTTTGTTATATCGTACACGAGAGAAAAAACACTTAAGTTTATTGGATGTGTGCTCGGGGATTTGTTCGCAGTCGACTTTGTCGCGCGTTGAACAGGGAAGCAGGGAATTAGATTCGCTTACAAGTGAAATGCTGCTTGGCAGAATCGGACGTGAAGTTACACGCTTTGAATTGATTTTAAATGCGGAAGATTATTATCTGAATCAATTGCGAATTGAAATTAATGAGAATATTGAAGAAAAAAATTATATAAAGGCAAAAGAAAAAATTAATTTATACAGACAACATATGCCAGCAGAGGGAAAAGTACATGAACAATTTTGCTGTTATATGGAGTGCCGGATATTAATTGCTCAAAATGAAATAACAGAGAAACTTTCAGCATTGCTATTGCGGGCGATACGTTATACGATACCAGACTATTTATTGGAAAATTGTGTCAGCAGAAGGTTGTATAGTCCTGTTGAAATAGAATTGATTCGTATGCATATAACATATAATGACCGAAAATGCGAATGTAATGAAGTGGAATTATTTTTAATTATGGATTTTGTGACAGAGTTTTATAGTTTAAAACAACAGGAAAAAATAGAAATTCCACTTCTGGTAGATTGTGTAAAATATGAGATTGCATTAGAAAAATATAATAGGGCATTAGCATCAATAGAAAGAGCATTGGACATTATTTCAGTGGGTCGAAGTATGCAATATGTTGGCGAATTGCATTTCTTAAAAGCACAGGTGTTGAGTTGTGTCCAGAATAGTATAGATAAGAATCGTGAATGGCAAGATGAATGTAAAAGAGAATGTTTTATGGCATATGTTGTTTTTGGCGTTATGGGGAAGAAAGAAGAAAAAGAAGAAATCTACAAATACTGTTTGGAGAAATTAAATTGGCAAATTACAGAGCAAATGATGTTATCAGATTGACAAGAAAAGCAGTGGGACTTTCGCAGGAAGCTATAAGTGAGGGCATCTGCTCAGTGGAAACTTTTTCTAGAATTGAAAGAGGAAAAACGAAGATAAAGGGTGACACTTATAAAAAAATTATGGAGCGTCTGGAACGAAACACAGACAAGTTCTATGCAGTGTGTAGTGGGGAAGATGTTGATCTGCTGGATGATGTGGCTGCAATTGAAAATGCGATTGCAAAGTTTGATTATCAGCTTGCTGATTCGATTTTGGGGAATGTGAGGGAGAACATTGGAGATACACCGGAAAATAAACAGTATGTAGAGGGCATAAAAGCGATTATTGATCATGGGAATGGAAAAATAAGCGCTGAGACAGAAAAATTATATCTGGAGCATGCATTGATGCTGACAGTACCGGATTATAAAATTTTTTTACATAAAAGTTGTGCTGAAGTATATCCCTATACAGAGCATGAAATAATTATTCTTATGAATATTGCGGCATGTAATGCCAGAACAGGCAATCCGGAGGGCGAGATCCAAATTTATAATATGCTGTTGAAGTGTTTTCAGAATGGTTATATCAGTGGTGAAAAATGTATTCAATTAAAAATTACAATTTTACGTAATCTGGCATATGCATTAGGAAGAAAAGAAAAGTATCATGCTGCAATTAAAATGACTGAATGTGTAAAAAAATTGTCCTTAAAATATGATTATGGGTATAAATTATGTATCGCAATTAATGATATGAGCTGGATTTATAGAAATTTATATGAAAATGAATTACAAGAAGAATATTATAATATTGGAAAACAGCAGTATCGCCAGGCGTATTATCTTGCGTTGGCACGCAAGGATAACATCTTGGCAGAAAAACTGAAAAATGGATATCAGAGGTTTTATCAGTCTGATATTGAGATTGTTTAGGCTATTTCATTTATATCAACATCATTTTCGATACGAGTTGGACAGGGAATATCTTCATATTTTTTTGAAGAAAATGATAACAAGATATTAAGTGAAAATAGTGTAAGACAAAGTGTAAATATTAATTTTTGAAATTTTTTCATTTAACATGTTCTCCTTTGTGTATTAAATTTTTTACTAATATTAACGCTGATAATTAAAAAAAACTACGTCAGAATTGGAAAATATATTTTTTCCAATTCTGACGTGTTTTTTTGATATATACATAGATATAATAATCACATGTTAAGCTTAACAAATAAAAAAGGAGGTAGCAGAATGAAGATTTTAAATGAGGTCATCAAAGAAAAACCTGATTCAAAACATATAGATCTGTGTTGCAATGGTGTACAGTTTTAATAAAAAAGAAGGGATTCTAATATATTGGAATCCCTTAAAAATTTTGGGAGAAATAGAAAAAATGAAAGAATCTCTTTTTAATTATAGATTTGAATATGAAAATCAAAAATACATTTTTAATACTAATAACAACGGTTTAATACAAATAAACAATGACATATTTACGGAAGAAGAAAGAGAATATTTAAGAGTAAACCGATTTTGGGTTGATGATAATGAAGATGAGATTGCATTGCTTGAAAGAGAAATAAATCATAATATTCAAAAGAGACAGAAAGAGTTAGAACTTACAATTGCACTAACTAATTATTGTAATTTCTCATGTGTATATTGTTATCAGAATAAAAATGAAAAATTGATGACTACAGAAGTTGCAAACATGATTATAGAAAAGATTGACAGAATTTTAAATGATAACATATTTGAGGGGATTAATATTCATTATTTTGGTGGAGAACCGTTGTTAAATATACCTGTTTTAATTTATTTGGATGAAAATATTAAAAAGATTACAGATAAAATTGGAATTGTGTATAAGGCATTTTTAACTACTAATGGTTCAATGTTAAGTAAAGAATTATTACAAAAAGTAAAGTTTTCGTCAATACAGCTTACGTTTGACGGACTTGAAAAAACACATGATAGACTTAGAGTGTCCGACCATTTCCATTTTAAAGAGGAGATTGAACTTATTGAGAATATAATGAATTTCTCACAAGCAAAAGTTTTGCTTCGGACTAATATTTGTAAAGAAAATAAAGATGAAATCATAGCATTACATAAATATATATTTGAGAAGTTTGGTAATGAAAGAATTGAAATTAATCCAAATCGTACAATTAAATATCATCAAGATGATTCATTTGAAATGCTTTCTGTACAAGAGTATGCAGAAGTGGCATATCAAATAAAATTATTATGGTCTGAACAAAAAGGAAAATTCGAACTGCCAGTTCCTAGAAGTACACCATGCAAATTTCCATATGGAAATGCATATGCAATTAGTCCAGAAGGTTACTGTACTTTTTGCAGTGGCTCTATGGATCAAGAGAAAAAATATTTTTTTGATGTCGATATTGAAAATAAAAAAATGTTTTCTGTTCGCAAAGAATGCAAAAAATGCAATATATTACCATTATGTTTGGGTGGGTGCATAATACAATACAATTTGAGAGCTGGGGCATGTACATATGAAAAATATGAATTAAAGAATATTTTGATTTCTTATATTAAACATATTTCTTAAATAAATCCAGAAAGCTTAAGGAGCCTGTGAAAAATGAAAACAAAAGAATTAGAAAAATATCCGCTGCAAATTCTGATGATGACACTGACATCTTTTTTGACATTGTTAATTCCCAAATTGCTGAGTTACCTTATAGATGATATTCTAATGGCGAATAATAAAGAAAAGATACTGCCATGGTTTATGATTACGTTCGGAGTTACAAGTCTGCTGATGATAATGAAGTTTTACTTTATTACATACAACCCGATTAAGATTGGAATAAAAAATACATTTAGATTGCAGATAAAGGCGGCAAAAGACATATTAAATATGAATCAGTCTGTATATGCAGATGAGGACAAAGGATATTATTATAATGTGTGTTCAAACAGTTGTGCTGCTTATGGAGATTTATATGAAGAAATACATCTGAATTTAATTAGTTGTTTTATTTACGTGTGTGGAATCCTTGCAGTAGTTTTTATGACCAATATTTATCTGGGCATTTTTTTTATCGTATATGGAATCGTTTTAATAATTGTTTCCCTTAATATTTCGAAACCGCTATTTGATATGCAAAAAAATGTTATGGTAAAGCAGGATAGATATTTAAATGGTATTCGAAATATTATCGAAAATAAAATTGGAATCAATGCGTTACATAGAGAAAAATTCTTTGCAGATGAATATAAACAAAATATTGTTCCGTATGAAAAACATGTTTTAAGGTATCGTTTTTTAGAATGTTTATGCCGACAGGCTCCCAATATATTGGATCAGGTGTGTTTAGTGGTGTTTTTGTTTATAGGAGGAAATTTAGTTTTGAATCAACAGATTTCGATTGGAGAATTTCTGATGATGTATCAATATATGGCGTATTTCTCTGATCCAATTACTACAGCATGTGCTATTTTGATGAGATACAGGGCAAATATGGTACATGTGGCACGTATTGATAAATTATCAGATGATGCAAAGATTCCGAAAGAAACAAAAAAATATATGACAAATACAGAAAATCTTTTTTTCACAGAAAAGTATGATTTCTATAAAGGAAAGGAAAAAACAGATTTTCTGTTTCATATTGATAAACTCAAAATAAAAAAGGGTGGGTTATATGTAATAAAGGGAGAAAATGGAAGCGGAAAAAGTATGTTTTTGAATTTACTGTTTGGAAACGTTAAATTATCTTTTTCACGAGGTGGGTTCATACTTACCGATGAAATGGATGAGGCAGCATTTTTAACCTATCCAATCTTTACAGTTGATGGAGATTTTATGAAAAACATGTATGAGATTCCTATTGATAAAGAACTTATGCATTTATTACAGGTAGATTTTTCGGATAAGGAAATTTTAAGCAATCCTGTGAATTTAAGTTACGGACAGCAGCAAAAACTTGCGCTGTTACGAGTTTTTGGCTTGAATAGCCCGATTCTTTTTTTAGATGAACCTTTGTCAAATCTGGATAAGAAAACACAGGAGAATGTGGTGGCATACATTCGGAAATTGAAAGGAGAAAAAACAATATTGGTTGTCATGCATAGTGATGAATTGGATGAGGCGGCAGACAGTGTAATATATATTGAAAATAAAAAATTAATACAAAAGTAGTAGGATATGAGTATACAAAAAGGCATATATTAATAGTGATATATGTCTTTTTTGGTGTCCGTATGAAACATATCATAGGCTTTGCGTTATTCTTTTTTGGGCTTGGAATGCTTGCGATGTTTCTGATCCCAGGCGATTTCTGTGGGATTTTAATTATGATCGGCTGTATCCTGCTTGGATATTATCTTTTTTGTGGTTGCTAGTACACCGAATAATAAATAACTGACACCTTGACTTGGCTGATTTTTCATCTGCTGCGTTGTCGTCAATCGACGTAGCCACCGCTACGCCTCATTCCTCCGCCTTGCATATGAAACAATCATCCGGCGTCAATGTATCAGAAACTTATTATTCGGTGTACTAGTGTGCGGTATCGTTGGATTTCCGTATATGAACAGAGCAGTGTGCATAATGCCGGTTATGGGATGAAATAATTTGAAATTTGCATCCTTGCGGAGCATTTTTTTAAATCGGAAAGTTACGTTGCAGGTTTCCGATTAAAAAAAGAGAACTGCAATTGCAGTTCTCTACGTTTCAAGATTAAGCTCTCTCAACTTTTCCGGATCTCAAACAGGAAGCACATACATATAATTTTCTAGGTGTTCCGTTAACTTTGCAGCTAACACGTTTGATGTTTGATTTCCAAACTCTATTTGATCTTCTATGTGAATGGCTTACTTTAATTCCGTAATGATTGCCTTTTCCACAAACTGCACAATTTGCCATTTGCTTTGCACCTCCTCGCATCTTTCTAAGCCTATATGTATGAACAGGCTCACAACATGATTTATTCTATCAGAAAAAAAAAGATATTGCAAGTGAAAATTAAAAAAAATATAAAAAATGTAATTTATGACTATGAATTTTGGAAAAAAGCGGTTATAATAGACACTAAACTAGCGTTATTATGTGTGAGAGAGAAAACTGGTCAGCCAGTGGCTTTCTTACAAATATAAAGAAAGGCATGGTTAATGAGTATGAATGGACAGATGGAGACCAAATTAGGTAAGGTTACGATAGACCCTGAAGTAATTGCATTATATGCAGGTTCTGTTGCGGTAGAGTGCTTCGGAATCGTAGGCATGGCTGCTGTCAATATGAAAGACGGACTGGTAAAATTATTGAAGAAAGATTACCTGACACATGGTATTAACGTGTCTGTGAATGAAGATAATAAAATTACAATCGATTTTCATGTGATCGTTTCTTATGGTGTGAGCATCAGTACAGTGACCGATAATCTGATCGAGACAGTCAGATACAAAGTGGAGGAGTTCACTGGAATGGAAATTGAGAAGATTAACATTTACGTTGAAGGCGTACGTGTCATTGATTAAGGAGGATTTTAAAAGTGGAAGTCACTACAATAAATGCTGAACTTTTTGCCAGAATGTTTCTGGCAGGAGCTAACAACTTAGAGGCTAAGAAGGAATGGATCAATGAGCTGAATGTATTCCCTGTTCCGGATGGAGATACCGGAACGAATATGTCAATGACAATTATGTCAGCAGCAAAGGAAGTTGCAGCGATTGAGAATCCAACCATGGCTTCATTGGCAAAAGCAATTTCTTCCGGATCATTACGTGGGGCAAGAGGTAACTCTGGTGTTATCTTATCCCAGTTATTCCGTGGTTTTACAAAGGTGATCGCAGAATATGATGAACTGACCGTACAGATTCTTTCAGATGCATTTCAGAAGGGAACCGAGACTGCATATAAGGCAGTTATGAAACCGAAAGAGGGAACAATACTTACGGTTGCCAAAGGAATGTCTGATAAAGCTGCCGAGTTAGGAGAGGAGACAGACGACCTTGCATATTTCTGTGAGGAGATCATCAAAGAGGGTGACCATGTTCTGAGCAAGACACCGGATATGCTTCCGGTTTTAAAACAGGCAGGCGTTGTGGATTCCGGCGGACAGGGCTTAATGCAGGTATTAAAAGGTGCATTTGATGCTCTTATGGGCAAAGAAGTGGATTACAAGGTTGAGACAGTTTCTACAGGAAGCAGCAGTCAGGGAACAGCTTCTAATTCTTATATTGACGCACAGGCAGAGCAGGAGATCACCTTCACTTACTGTACACAGTTTTTGATCATGTTAGAGCATCCGTTCACGGAGAATCAGGAGACAGAGTTTAAGAGCTATTTAGAGTCCATCGGTGATTCTATCGTTGTAGTTGCAGATGATGAGATCGTGAAAGTACATGTACATACCAATGATCCGGGTATGGCAATGCAGAGAGGTCTTACTTACGGAAGCCTTACAACTATTATTATTGAGAACATGCGTTTAGAGCGTGATGAGAAGATTTCTGCAATGAAAGAAAAAGAGATGCAGAACACTGCGAATGCAGAAAACGAGATCAGGGCAGCAGAGGAAAAAGAAATGGGATTCATTTCTGTAAGCATCGGAGAGGGTATCAATGAGATTTTCCGTGGACTGGGCGTGGACTATATCATCGAAGGCGGACAGACCATGAACCCAAGTACGGAAGATATGCTCAATGCGATCGAGAAAGTGAATGCGAAGAATATTTTCATTCTTCCGAATAATAAAAATATTATTATGGCAGCAAATCAGGCGGCTTCCCTGACAGAGGATAAGAACATTATTGTAATTCCTACCAAGACGATTCCACAGGGTATTACAGCACTTGTCAATTATATTCCGGACAGCACACCGGAAGACAATGCGGAGCGCATGGGTGAGGAAATCCAGCTGGTCAAGACCGGTCAGGTGACTTACGCAGTCCGTGATACTGTGATCGATGACAAAGAGATCAAACAGGATGACTACATGGGAATCGGTGACAAGGGAATCCTTTCTGTTGGCACAGACATGGAGAAAACAGTTCTTGAGATGATCGGTGAAATGATCGATGAGGATTCTGCAATTTTAAGCATCTACTATGGCGAGGAAATGAACGAAGATTCTGCCAATGAGATCGCAGAAAAAGTGGAAGAGGAATATCCGGATGTAGAAGTGGAAGTGCATTACGGTGGACAGCCAATTTATTATTATGTAATTTCCGTAGAATAAAAGTATGAGATTAAATTCATCCATAAAAGAAGTGAAAGGGATCGGCGATAAAACAGCCGGTCTTTTTCTAAAAATAAATATTGAGACGATCCGGGATCTGATCTCCTATTTTCCAAGAACTTACGTGCAGTTCCCGGAGATCAAGCATCCTGACGAAGTGGTGGAGGGAGAGACTGCGGCAGTGACAGGGCAGATACGGCAGACTCCGGTTGTGAAGAGAGTGCGCAGCATGCAGATCACGGTAACTTCGATCACAGGCATGGGAAAACGTCTGGAACTGGTGTGGTTTCGTCTCCCATACATCAAAAACAGCCTTCATCCGGGCGGAACTTATGTGTTTTACGGCAAGGTACAACACAAAAACGGAAGGTTTGTCATGGAGCAGCCGGCAATTTATACGCCGGAAAAATATGAGGCAATGGAACATTTGCTGCTTCCGGTTTACACTTTGCCGAAAGGATTATCAAATCAGCTTATGCTGAAGGCAGAGCGGTCTGTTTTGGAGGAAGAACATTTATTCCGGGATTATCTGCCGACAGAACTGCGGGAAAAGCATCAGCTCTGTGAGTATAATTATGCGATCAAACAGATTCATTTCCCGGACGATATGGAGACGTTGATCGAGGCAAGAAAACGGCTTGTGTTTGACGAACTCTTTTTATTTATCTTAAACCTGCAATATCAGAAGGGAAAAAAGGAAAAAGAGAAAAATCAATTTTCTTTCCAGTCGGATGATTTTGTGGAGCAGCTGATCGAAAAACTGCCGTATAAGCTCACAAATGCCCAATTACGGGCATTGTCAGAAGTTCGGGCAGACATGCGGAGTGATTACGTCATGCAGCGTCTGATTCAGGGAGATGTTGGTTCTGGAAAGACGATCATTGCTTTTTTGGCGATGGCGGACACGGCGCACAATGGCTGTCAGTCTGCAATTATGGCACCAACTGAGGTGCTTGCAAGACAGCATTACGAATCATTTCAGAGCATGTGTGAGATATTTGGACTGGATTTTCCTGTGATTCTTATCACGGGTTCCATGACTGCAAAACAGAAAAAGCTGGCATATCGGGAGATTTTAGATCACCCGGATGCGCTGATCATCGGAACACATGCGCTGATACAGGAAAAGGTGATTTATCAGAACCTTGCGCTTGTGATCACAGACGAGCAGCACCGGTTTGGCGTAAAACAGCGTGAAATATTTTCGGAAAAAGGAACAAAGCCGCATATTCTTGTCATGAGTGCAACTCCGATTCCACGAACGCTTGCCATTATTTTATACGGTGATCTGGACATTTCCGTGGTGGATGAGGTACCTGCAAAACGTCTGCCGATCAAAAACTGTGTGGTGGACACCAGATACCGCCCGAAGGCGTATCAGTTTATCGAAAAAGAGGTGGCTGCCGGTCATCAGGCGTATGTGATCTGCCCGTTAGTGGAAGAGAGCGAGAACATGGAGGCAGAGAATGTCACAGACTATGCGAAGCGTCTGAAAGAGGAACTGCCGGATACGATTGAAATCGGGCTTTTACATGGGCAGATGAAACCTGCACAGAAAAATGATGTTATGGAACGGTTTGCAGCAAATGAGATACAGGTGCTCGTGTCGACTACAGTTGTAGAAGTTGGAGTGAATGTTCCGAATGCAACGGTTATGATGATCGAAAATGCGGAACATTTTGGTCTTGCACAGCTTCACCAGCTTCGTGGGCGTGTTGGACGAGGGGATGCACAGTCTTATTGTATTATGGTCAATTGCAGCGATTCTAAAGAATCGCAGAAGCGTCTGGATATTTTGAATAAATCCAACGATGGCTTTAAGATTGCGAGTGAGGATCTGAAACTGCGCGGCCCCGGAGATTTCTTTGGCATCCGTCAGTCCGGTGAAATGCAGTTTGCGCTTGCGGATATCTATCAGGATGCCTATATTATGCAGCGCGCAAGCGAGGAAGTTGCGGATATTTTAGGAAAAGACCCGGAACTTTCCAGCGAGGATCATAAAAACCTGAAAGACTATCTGGAACTGTTTTTGGCAGACCAGAGAAATAAATTAAATTTATAACGAATGAAGCAGTAAAAACTTCATACAACACGTAGAAAGAACCCTGGATCATATCAATCCAAGGTTCTTTTCTTGTTCAGGGAAATTTATTTCCCTGACATCTGCTGTTCCTGTGCTTCAATCATTTTCTTAACCATATAGCCGCCGACAGAACCATTCTGTCTGGAAGTTAAGTCTCCGTTGTAACCATCTTTTAATGGTACACCGATCTCGCCTGCCACCTCATATTTGAAACGGTCTAAGGCACTCTTTGCTTCTGGAACGGCTGCTCTGTTAGATGAACGATTTGACATAGTAAGTCCTCCTTTGTTTTTCTGTTTTGGGTACTTTTTCTGCTCTGGTATATTTTTAAGAACATTCAAAAAATTCTTTTTGTCTGTTCAGTGATAGTATGTGATTTTTTGTGGGGAATACACATGCAGTTTTTTGCAATAATGCCAATTATTTCTTTAAAATGGGTAAACATTTACAAAAAATATTTACAAAGAGGCACACGTTGCTTATTATGAGTCTAGGAGGAAGTAAAGTACAATGAAACGTTATTTTGATTTTGACATCAATGATTATAAAGACAAAAAATGTAATTTTCATTCGCACACGGTGCGTTGCCAGCATGCAGTGGGAGAAGAGCGGGAATATGTCGAGGAGGCAATTAAGGAAGGCTTTGAGGTGATCGGCTTTTCCGACCATTCCCCTTATTTATTCAAAAATGGATATGTGTCAAGGATTCGTATGACAATGTCACAGTTGGAAGATTATGTAAAAACCATTGAGGCATTGAAAAAAGAATATCGGGATGACATCACGATTTTTCTGGCATTGGAGATGGAATATTTTCCGGGGATCTTCGAGCCGACAATCGAAGAAATCCGGCAGTATCCGATGGATTATCTGCTTCTGGCACAGCATTTCTTCTATGAAAATGAGAGTTTTCATGGCACAAGATTTGGCTGGGCGGACGAGGCTCATCTGAAAACGTACGTGGAACTGCTTATGACGGCGTTAGATACCGGATATTTTAACATGGTGGGACATCCGGATATTGTGAATTATACCGGAGATGATGCATTGTATACAAAGTACATGAAACAGCTTGTGGATCGTCTGAAGCAGGAGCGTATTCCAATCGAGATCAATGTGAACGGATTCCGTGAGGGTTATAATTATCCGGACAAAAAGTTTGTGAAACTAGGCGTGGAAAACGGAAATGAATTTATTGTAGGTGTAGACGCACATAATCCAAATGAGTATCATGATCTTGATTCTTACAAGGGATGTATCAAAATGACAGAAGATTTCGGAGGAAAAGTATTCTGGAAATAAAAAATATCGTAGGGGTTGTGCCTCCCCTACGATATTTTTTTAATCCGAAACCAGCGTCAGCCCTGAAATGTCCGGATGGATGGTCAGGGAGTAGTTTGTGTAGTACACGACAAATCCCGGCGCGGCTCCGTTTGGTTTCTTGACATTTTTTTTCTGTAAATAATCAATCTCCACTTTCTCATCTTCGCGTCCCTTGGAGTAATATCCGGCAAGCATTCCGGCTTCCTCAAAAACGCGGTCCGGCAATTCTTCATTGTTAGATTTTACGATGACGTGGGAACCAGGCATTCCTTTTGCATGGAACCACCAGTCGTTTCCGGTTGCAAACTTGAAAGTGAGTTCATCGTTCTGGTAATTATTTTTTCCAACATAAATATCATAGCCATCGGAGGAGCGGTAGTGGAACGGCTTGCTCTTGATTCTGGCTTTTTTATCGGTCTTTTTGCGCTTAATATAGCCAAACTCGATCAGCTCCTCTTTGATCTGTATGAGATCGTCTTCCGTCAGGGCAATGTCTAAAGCCGTGGAGATACTTTCGAGATGTTCAATCTCTGTTTTTGTCTCTTCCGTCAGCTTGGTGAGTGCCTCATAAGTACGTTTTAATTTGTTATATCTGTCAAAATATTTCTGCGCATTTCCCTTGGCATCTAACTGTGAGTCGAGCGGAATGGTGATCATCTCGTTGGTGTAATAGTTCAGTGCCTCTAACTTTTTCGCGCCTTCCTCTAAACCATAGCCGTAGGTGTGGAGCAGCTCACCGTATACTTTATATTTATCCCGTTTTTCCGTGTCTTTCAGCTGTTTTTCCTGCAATTGGTATTTCTTGCGGTTACGGTCTAAAGCAGTGGAAACGATTTTTCTCAAATCAACGGATTTCTGACGGATTCTTGTATACACATTTTTGGAAGCATAATATTCCTCCAAAACCTGTGAGATGGAATCAAAATTTTTGGCATCATAGTCCGAAAACTGTGTGAGCTCGATGCAGGAAAAATCAATCGGTTCTTTTCCTTTAAAAATAATGTTTGGTTTGTAGGTATGATTTTTCACATCCTCTGCAATCCATGTGAGATTGTTAAATAAATGCTTTTTGCCGTCATCATCCAGCGAGTCGACCGGCATATCTCCGTCAATGGAACTGCGGTGGCAGATTTCGGAGGCAAGCAGGGGACTCAAACCTGTAAAAGAAGAGTAGAGCGCCTTTGTGATGGAGGTCGGTTTCTTCATAACCATATCCATAAAGGCTTCTTCCGTAACTTCGAGCGGGTTTAAACGGTCATCCTGTGTGGCAGGGATGCAGTAGTCGCGCCCCGGAAGCACTTCACGCAGGGAACTCATCATCGATGAGATATGTTTGATGCTGTCAATAATTTTTCCATCACTGTTACAGAAAATGATATTGCTGTGTTTTCCCATCAGCTCTACAATCAGCGTTTTCTGGCAGAGATCGCCCATTTCATCCAGATGTTCAATATCGAAGTGAATGATACGTTCCATATGCGGCTGGTAAATCTTTATGATCCTTCCATTTGCAATATGCTTGCGCAGCACCATACAGAAGTTTGGTGCGGTCATAGGGCTTGGTTTATTCTGATCCGTCAGATATAGAAAAGGCAGAGATGCGCTTGCGGACATGGCAAGGCGGAACTGTCCGTTACTTCCTTTACAGGTGAAGAGCAGTTCGTCGTTTTCCGGCTGCGCAATCTTGCTGATCTTTGCGTTTAAAATTGTCTGGTTTAATTCATATACGATATTGGAAATCACAAATCCATCAAGAGCCATTTTGAGTACCTCTTTTTATTCTGAAAAATTTGGATAATTGCGAAACTATAGATGAACTTTTGTATGTTGCAATGATCCATAAAATCTGCCCGGAATTACCGGGCGCATGGTTCATTATAACGGATTCTACGAAATCTGCATAGATGCAATATATAATTTCAAAAGCCGGATCGCATAATCACGCTGTTGCTTGGAGCAGCGTGAAAGAATATGGATCACAGCAAGTTCATCATTTTCCTGTCGTCTTGCCTCTTCGTCTGTCTGTTCCCCGAACATCATATAATCAAGGCTCATGTCGAGACACTCAGAAATTGCAAGCATTGTTTCTGTGGACATTCCACAGGTGCCACGCTCGATGTCTGAACAGTATTTCGGTGCACGGTCTATTCTCTCTGCAACCTCGTCCTGTGAAAATCCTAACTGGACTCTTTTTTTTCGAATGCGGTCGCCAACGGCTAAACGGTCATACGCTTCTCTTTTTCGGTTCATAAAAACTCCCCTTTCTCATTTGTTTCTTATTGTGTGTGATTCTCTGTATCATATTCTTGCGAAAAAAACGTAGAAATAAAACACAATGGAAACGTAATTTAATAGTGAGTTTAAAAGGTATGCGCGAGATACGTTTTAAATGTGATATTGAACAAAAAACAAGAAAGATATGCCAGAAAACTGTAAGTTTCTTCTGTTGACATAATCAACGGATATGTGTATGATAGAAAATGTTTAAAACACGAAAATAAAATATGTTTATAACGCATAAGGGTAAAGTTATGAAAAACAAAAGAAATCAGAAAAATATCATATGGAAGATACTGCTTATCGTTTTTAGTATCGTTCTTGTCATATGTCTTATTATCATTGGAATCCAAAAATATCAGCAGAAAAAGCAGCAGGGGTATTACGAAGCTTTACTGGAAAATGCAGGCAGTCAACCGCAGGCGACTGAGGAGGTGCCGGAGCCGGAAAAGGAAGAAGCACCGGACATTTTAAAAAGCCTTGGAATTGAAATACCGGAAAAAGACATTGATTTTGCAGCTTTGCAGGAAGAGAACAGTGATGTGTATGCCTGGATTTATGTGCCGGGAACCAATGTCGATTACCCGGTGTTACAGCACCCGACGGATGATGCCTATTATCTGGAACACAATATGGATGGATCAAAAGGGCTTCCGGGCTGCATTTACTCGGAGAGCGTGAACACGAAAGATTTCACTGACCCGAACACTGTTTTATACGGTCATAACATGAAAAATGGAAGCATGTTTGCATCTTTGCATAATTTTGAAGACCAGCAGGTGTTTGAGGAAAACCCTTACTTCTATATCTATACGGAAGACAAAACCTATGTGTATGAAATTTTTGCCGCTTACAAATACAATGCGATTCATCTGATCTATAACTTCGACCTTACTAATCCGGAGATTTTTCAGAATTATCTGGATCAGATTTTTGAGATCCGCGATATGAGTGCAAATATCAGGCAGGATGTTACAGTCAATGCAGACAACCACATTGTCACATTGTCGACCTGTGTTTCCGGTGAGAAAAACATGCGTTATCTTGTACAGGGAGTTTTACTGAATGAATAAACAAAAAAGTACAGAACAGACAAAAAAACAACAGAAAACATGGATAAAAATCATAAAGATCATAGGAATTGTACTGATATGCCTGATCCTTTTTGCACTTATCGCATTTGGAGTGCTAAGGGCACTTGGAAAAAGTGGAATCAGAAAAAATATTTCAGGTGAAGCACCGGTACTTGAATCCACGGAATCAACAGAAGAGGGCTGGCAGGATGGATGGATCCGCTATAATGGTCAGATCTATGCCTACAACGAAGATATCATGACATTTCTCGTCATGGGTGTTGACAATGACGATGTTGTAAAAAAGGCAAAAGACGGTCTGAGCGGCGGACAGGCTGACGCAATGTTTCTGGCAGTCATGAATCCGCATGATAAATCTGTTTCCATTATTGCGGTCAACCGCAATGCGATGGCGCTTGTGGATGTCTATGATGAGGACGGTGTTTACATGGGACAGTATACGAAGCAGATTACTTTACAGCACGGTTACGGCGACGGCATGGAGTTAAGCTGTGAGCGGAGTGTGGCGGCAGTGTCGAGACTTTTTTACAATCTTCCAATCAGCGGTTACGCGGCAATCAACATGGGAGCTATCCCGGCTTTAAACGACGCGGTTGGCGGTGTGCAGGTGACAGTTTTAGATGATGTCATATACCCGGAATACGATATGGATCTCCATCAGGGAGATGAAGTGACACTGACCGGACATCAGGCTTACTGGTATGTGCGCGGAAGAAATGAAAATGTGTTTAACAGTTCTTCCCTGCGTTTAGAGCGCCAAAAACAATTTTTGACCACTTTTATTGCACAGGCAAAAAACAAGGCGGTCACAAATCCGTCCATTGCGGTGGATTTATACAACACCATATCCAAATACATGGTGACAGACATTGACATTACGAAATTTACATACCTCGCTTCTGAGGCTTTGGGATACAACTTTGATATCAGCCATTTGTACACCATGCAGGGTGAGACACTGATGGGAGATAAATATGAGGAATTTTATGTTGATGACGATGCGCTGTACCAGCTCATCATTGACGTGTTCTACGAACAGGTAGAATCAGAGGATATTAAGTAAGGAAATTCCTTATTTAATATAGAAACCACATGGAATACGTGAGGAAAGGAGGAAAACAAGTTATGAAGAAAAAAATCGCAGTCGTACTTACAGCATTAATGGTTATGGCTATGGGAACAACAGCTTTCGCTGCAACAAGCCCAACAACCAAAACATCTGAGACAACTACAACAGAGGCTACTGCTTACGCTAACGTTACAGTAGCAGCAGACGGCATCGTAATCGATGGCGTAGCTTCCACAGCAGCTCCAACTGTAAAAGCTGTTACAACAGCTCAGGTTGAAGCAGCTCAGACACAGGCAGTTGCAAGCGTAGCTCCTACAGCTAAAGTTTTACAGATGATCGATGTAACTCTTCCTGTTTCTTTCGAGAAAGCACAGTTGACATTCTCTGTTAACGGTGTGACAGCAGGACAGAAAATCGCTGTTTTACATCAGAAACATGACGGAAGCTGGGAAGTTATCAACCCGGATTCAGTTGGAAACGGAACTGTAACAGTTACATTTACATCTCTTTCTCCAATCGCATTTGTTGCATACAATGCATCAGCTCAGACAGGAGAAACAACACCTGTTTTACCAATTATTGTGCTTATCTGTGCAGCAGGTATCGCAGTATGCGGAGCAAAAGTTAAATTTAACAACTAATTTTATGAATCTTAAGATTTATAAAAAGAAAAGAATGAACATGTGGTAGTTCCTGCAAAAGCAGGAATAACAGGCGGTCTGTGTCATGCAGACCGCCGGAAAAAGAACTGACAGGATGAAGTAAAATGAAGCATGCATTAATAATCACAACCATCAGCGGATTTGTACCGCAATTTGAAATGAATGATGTGAGAATCTTACAGGAGAATGGTTATACGGTTCATTATGCATCCGATTTTGAAAATCCGATTTACAATATCGATCAAACCCAGTTGAAAAGAGACGGACTGATTTTACATCATATCGATATCAGAAAAAGTCCGTTTCAGATCACAAAAAATATAAAAGCATTTTTACAGTTAAAACAGATCATCAGAAAAGAACAGATCAGTCTGGTACACTGCCACAATCCAATGGGTGGCGTGGTGGGAAGGCTTGCCGCAAAAGCTTCCGGAAGAGAACCATATGTAGTTTACACAGCGCATGGGTTTCATTTTTACGAGGGGGCTCCGAAGAAAAACTGGCTGCTCTACTATACGGCAGAGAGGTTTCTGGCAGCATTTACCGACCGGATCATTACAATCAACAGAGAAGATTATGAGAGAGCAAACCGCTTTCGTTTAAAAGAGCATGGATGTGTGGAACAGATTCCGGGCGTCGGTGTGAATATAGAGAAGTTCCGAAAAAAACCGGAACTGAGAGAAATAAAAAGAAAAGAACTGGACATCCCGCCAGATGGATTTCACATCGTTTCGGTGGGAGAACTGGTGGAAAATAAAAATCATGCAGTCGTGATCGAGGCAGTTGCCCGGTTACACGACGAAAACATTTATTACAGTATCTGTGGCAAAGGTCCTTACAGGGAAACATTAGAACATCTGATCCAGAAACATCATCTGGAAAAGCAGGTCAGACTGTTAGGCTATCGCAATGATGTGCAGGATGTTCTGCAGAGTGCAGACTGCTTTGCATTTCCATCTAAGAGAGAGGGACTTGGGATTGCAGCCATCGAGGCGCTGGCATGTGAAGTCCCGGTGATCGCATCAGATAACCGTGGAAGCAGGGAGTACATGTGCCATACGGAAAACGGCATTGTCTGTCAGGCAGATAAAGTGGCAGATTTCATGCATGCGATCTGCCGCATGAGACAGTCCGGGCAGCTGCGCAGGGAAATGGGAGAACGTGGGAGAAGGACAGCAGAAAGATTCAGCATAGAGGCAACAGATAAAATAATGCGCCGTGTCTATCAGGAGATCAGCGTGACGCAGGAAAGAAAGCGATAAGCATATGGGGGCAGAGTTTGAAAAACAAGTCTCTGTGATCATGGGAGTTTACAACCAGTGGAACAGAGAGGCACTGCAAAAGGCAGTAAAGTCCATATTGAACCAGACACTCACGGATTTCGAATTCATCATTTACGATGATGGTTCTGATCCGGAGGTGGCAGGTTATATCAGAGAATTAGAAAAGCTTGACGAGAGGATTGTCCTGATTGGAAAAGAGGAGAATCACGGTCTGGCTTTTTCCTTAAATATGTGCATTGGCGCTGCAAGAGGAAAATACATTGCCCGCATGGATGCAGACGATATCGCACTGCCGGAGCGTCTGCAGGTGCAGTATGATTTTATGGAGCAGCACAAAGAGTATGCGTGGTGTGGCTGCAATACGAGACTGTTTGATGAAAACGGTGTGTGGGGAGAACGCAAAATGCCGGAACTTCCGTCCGATAAAGACTATCTGCCGTTTTCTCCCTTCATACATCCAACAGTCATGTACCGCAGAAAACTATTTGAAAAAAACGAGGGCTATCATGTTTCCCCGGAAACATTGCGCTGTGAAGATTATGAGATATTCATGCGTCTGCATCAGCTCGGTTATCAGGGGTACAACATTCAGCAATATCTGTTTGCGTATCGGGAGGACAAGCAGTCTTTTCAGAAACGCAGATTTCACTTCCGGATCAACGAGGCAAAACTCCGCTACCGGAATTTTAAAGCCATGCATCTGCTGTTTCCATTGGGCTGGCTCTATGTGATCCGTCCGGTTGTGGGCGGTCTGATCCCGCCTGGGATCGTTGCGTTATTAAAACGCGGTGAGACATGGTGGAAAACTCAAAAAGAACAGATACCCGAAAATGCCAGATTGGAGTATAGCAGTTATGAATCCGACCGACCGCAGAGAACAGAGACTACAATCTTATAAAAAAGCCAGATCCGAAAAAGAAATCTATGAGCGTGTGCTTGCACCGACACTTTATGAATTTGTGGTGTGGGTTTTGCAGGAGGCATTACAAAGCGGAACAAAAAGGCTTTACTTTCTGGCAAGGGACGGTTATCAGATGTATCTTGCCGCACGGCATCTCTGTAAGCAATATGAGCTGGACATCGAGTGCAGATATCTCAAAGTGTCGAGATATGCGGTGCGTGTGCCGGAATATCATCTTCTCGGGGAACGCTGTCTGGAACGCATCTGTGTCGGAGGAATTGATGTGACCTTTGAAAAAATCATGCAGCGTGCGGCACTGACAGACAAAGAGGCAGGGGAGATCGCAGCGCTTGCCGGATACACGGAGAATTACAGAAAAGTCATCAATTATCACGAGGTCATGCAGTTGAAAGACCGCTTAAAAAAGATACCGCTCTTATTTCATTATATAGACAGCCATTCGAAGGAAGCTTATGGGACGGCAATCGGCTATCTCACACAGGAAGGACTGCTGGAACCGGCTCCTTATGCACTGGTGGACAGCGGCTGGATCGGTACGATCCAGCAGAGCATTGAACATCTGCTCCGTCAGAAACAGCCGGACAGAAAGCTCGAAGGATACTATTTTGGTCTGTATGAGATCCCGGAAGGGGAGAAAAGGGAAAACTATCACAGTTTTTACTTCACGCCGTGGGGCGAGATCAAAAGAAAAGTACATTTCAGTAACAGCCTGTTTGAGGCAGTGTTTTCAGCACCGGAGGGCATGACATTATCCTACAGGACAGAGGGGGAGAAAGACAAAATCAGCTATGTTCCGGTGACAGACAGCAGGGACAACCTGAACCGGGAGCGGATCAGCCGGTATATCTGCTGGCTGGAAGAGTTTCTGCAGGAGAAAAAGCAATCCTTGAAGCAGGCGGACAGCGGGTATGTGGAGGAACTTCTATCACCCTTTATGGGAAACCCGACACAGTTTGAGGCAGAGGCATACGGAAGCCTGCTTTTCTCAGATGATGTGAGAGAGGATAACAATCAGAAAGTGTCCGCAGATTTTTCGGAACAGGAGATCAAAAACCATCATTTGCTCAACCGTCTGCTCATCATGACAGGCGTCCGGAAAAAGGTACTCCATGAGAGTGCGTGGATCGAGGGCAGCATCGCAACGTGCGGAACACTGAATGAGAGAGGCAGAGTGAGAAACCGCTGGCATGCAGTTTTTTATAAATATGTGATCTATCTGCGCAAATGGCTGAAACAAAATCTGATTCATGGCAGGTAAATTACAGCCTGAATCAGATTATCAGATTGCAGAAAAAATTGACCGCAAAGTCTAGAAGATAAAGCTCAAAAGAAAATAGAGAAGAAAAAACAGACAGGAAATTACAGTCGTGAGAAAGAATAAGGAAGAACTGAAACAATATTATTTTGTCATCAAACAACTGGTGGACAGAGAGATCAAAAGAAAATATGCGAGGTCATTTCTCGGAGTCATCTGGAGTGTGTTAAATCCGCTGATGACCATGGCAGTTATGTCCATGATCTTCAGCACAATCTTCAAGCGCTCCATTGAAAACTATCCGATCTACTATCTGACCGGAACGATTTTCTGGCAGCTCTTTTCCGGTGCAACGAACTCTGCAATGACGGCGCTCGTCGATAACCGGACGCTGCTGTTGAAAGTAAAATTGCCAAAACAAACATTTGTTCTGGCAAGGATCTATACCGCGTTGACAAACTTTGGCTACACCTGTATTGCCTATGTGCTCATGCTCGTGGTGTTTCAGATCAAAATCAGCCCGACGATGTTACTGTTTCCAATCGATGTATTTTTCTGCCTGCTGTTCTCCATGGGAATCGGGTACGTGCTCTCAATCCTATACGTGTTTTTTGCGGACATCAAATACTTGTATTCGATCGTCCTGACACTCTGGATGTACATGTCGGCGATCTTTTATCCGTATGAGAGCACAACGCTGATGATGCAGAAAGTCATCGGAAACAATCCGGTGTTTGTCTATATCGCATTTGCGAGGGACTGCGTCATGTACCAGAAATGGCCGGAGACAGACATCTGGCTCAAAATGATTTTGTGGGGCATTGCAAGTTTTCTGATCGGCTACTATGTGTTCTCGAAAAAAGAAAACAATGTGATGCAGAAAATATAATGGTTATATACAGAAGAAAAAATCAGTGAAGGAACAGTACAAGGAAAAAGCAGAGATTGGAGTGAAGATACAAAAGTGAGATTAAAAATCTGGGAAAAATGGAAAAGGATAATACTCCTAGGCACATTCTTTGTGTTGGCAATAGGAATACCGTGGGAAATCCGTGCGGAAAATGCAGCTGTCACGTTCGGATCTAATTATTATACGGCAACCGACAATGAGACATTTCCAATCGGCGTATACCTGAACGGGGATTCGAGGATTGGAACCTATGAGGTCAAAATATCCTACGATAACAGGCGTCTGGAGTACACCGGAGGTGGTGATTCCGAGGAAAACGGAGTTATCACGTTAAGTGGAACCGGAGTCAATGCGCAGGTCAAATACATGTTAAAGTTCCAGACACGAAGCGGTGGAACGGCAGATATAAAAATAGAGAGTGCAGTGATCCACACTGCCGGAGAGAATGCAGAAGAGTTTGATGTGGCAACTCTGGCATCAACCTATGTCACGATTTCCGGTGAAGATACGGTTGGGGATGCTCCACAGGAGGAAAGTCAGGAGACGGAAACTGAAGAAGAGAATCCGGTTTCGGATATTCCGACAGTGATGGAAGTGCCAGTGGAAGAGCAGACCTACTATCTGGTGGATCTCTCCCAGTACACGCCGGAGAACATTGATTTCCAGTATGATACCGGAACCATCACCTATCAGGGAACAGAAGTAGCTGCATATCTGTCAGCAAATGGAGATATCAGTTTTGTGTATCTGGCGGACAGTCAAAAAAACCTTTACCTGTACGCTTACAGCAGTGAAAAAGATAAACTGTATCCCTGCAATTCCATCACAGTCAACGGAGAAAAATATTACTTCATGTCTCCGTATGTGTGCAGCGAGTGGCCACAGGAACTGACACTTGACATCATCCAGAGCGAATCCATCGTCTATGCGATAGATATGGAAGGTCAGACCGGATTTTATAAGATCACGACCGGAAATAAGCTGGAAACCTGGAATCCGAATGAAGGGCAGGAGAACTTTCAGAATCAGATGAAAATTTTGATCATCATTCTGGCTGTGACATTAGTGATCATGTTTCTTGCAATTTTTCTGGTTATCCATATGGATAAAAATAAACAGAGGCAGGATGGTACATCTGTATTCGGAAAAACAAACAATCGGATTAAAACCAGAAAAAACAAATTAAAACAAGGAGAATCCGAAGCTTTCTCTGACACAAATGCGGCAGATGATTTTGAGATAGAAGATCTGGCACTGGATATCTCCGAGGAGGAGATCCGTGCATGGCGGGCGGAACTGGAACAGTCTGACGGAGATGATAATTTACCCAACAAAAAGAATTCTGATGGACAAAATGCTGCTGAAAAGTATTCCAATACGGCTGTGCCGGAGGGACGTCCAGGAGAGGAGCCTGTCATTGCAGTGAAGGATGTCACGATGCAGTTCCGGATTGCAATGAACAATGTCTCCGGTATCAAAGAGTATGTGATCCAGCTTTTGAAAAAACAGATCAGTTACCGGGAACTGCTTGCGTTAGATCATGTGTCGTTCAATGTATACAAGGGCGAAGTGGTAGGAATTATCGGAACCAACGGTTCCGGTAAAAGTACTCTTCTTAAAATTGTGTCCGGAGCTTTAAAACCGAGCAGCGGCGAAGTGCAGTGCGACCGCCGGAAAGTGCAGCTACTGACACTTGGAACCGGTTTTGATGTGGAACTGACTGCCAAGGAAAATGTGTACTTAAATGGTGCTATCATCGGTTATTCCAAAGAATTTATCGATTCCAAATATGACGAAATCGTCAGGTTCGCAGAACTCGAAGGTTTTATGGAAGAGAAAGTAAAAAACTTTTCCTCCGGTATGGTCAGCCGTCTTGGCTTTGCAATCGCAACGATCGGCGAAACCGCAGAGATCCTCATTTTAGATGAGGTGCTTTCGGTCGGGGATGAATTTTTCCGAAAGAAGAGTTTGAAGCGCGTGAAAGAGATGATCCACGGAGGAAGTACGGTGCTGCTGGTGTCGCATAGTATGGGTACGATCTTGGAAAATTGTGACCGGGTGGTCTGGATCGAAAAAGGAAAAATGAAAATGTGCGGTGAGCCGAAGGTGGTTTGCGCAGAGTATAGGAAAATGAATATCTAATAAATAGAAAGAGGAACAGAGTAATGGCGAAAATATCAATAATAGTACCTATTTATAATGCGGAGAAATATTTGGAGCAGTGCTTGGAAAGTATCAGAAAACAAACATTAAAGGATATAGAAATTATATGTGTAGATGATGGGTCGACAGATTTGTCTCCTCAAATAATGGATAAATTTAAAGCTGAAGATAATCGTTTTGTAGTGATACACAAGCCAAATGGGGGAAATGGTCACTCAATGAATGCTGGGCTAGCTGTTGCAACCGGTGATTATATCGGATGTGTAGAAGCTGACGACTTTATAGAATCTAATATGTTTGAAAAACTATATATGTATAGTAATGAAGGCACTGTAGATATTGTCAAAAGCAATTTTTGGAATTGTTATGAAAAAGAAGATGGAACAATCGAAAAAATTATAAATCAAGAACGCTCAAATATGCCAGATGTAGTAGAACCGTTTACTATAAAAGAGTATCCGCAAATTCTATGGGGACATCCATCAATATGGTCAGCAATTTATAAGAGAGAGTTAATTGATGAGAATGAAATTAAGTTTAAAGAGGTAAAAGGGGGAGGCTGGGTAGATAATCCATTTTTCTTTGATACTATGTGCTGTGCAAAGAGTATCATATGGACATCTCGCCCATTTTATAATTATAGAACGGAAGTAGAAGGATCTTCATCAAAAGGATACGATTTTAATATACCATTTGATAGAATGATGGATAATCTGGAAGTGTTAAAGAAACGTAATTGTCAAGATGAGGAAACTTTGAAGTCTGCGTATGCGAGAGCACTTATGTATCTTTGTGGAGCAATTAAAGAGTCAGATTATGAAGGAAAAGAAGTTTTATTCTATGATAAGGCGAGAGAATTAATGAAAAAGATTAATTCTACAGTAATACAGGATGATTTTAATGTATATGATAAAAAAACATATTTGAAATATTTATCACCATTAAATAGTATATACAAAGAAAGAAAAAAGATTTTAATCTACAACTGGGTTCCGTTTGATAATGTAAATAATGCAGGAGGAGGAGTTACAGTATATTGTAGAAATCTCATCAAGACAATTATAAAAAATAGACCAGATGTGGATGTTTATTTTTTAAGTTCTGGTTGGGCATATGATATTTCTAAGACAGAGTGTTATATAAGAAAGATAAATAATATTTTTGGCAACAGATGTAAGTCATTCGAGGTTGTAAATTCACCAGTTCCTGCGCCACAGGATATGATTTTTGGAAACCCTGAGATAGCATTTGAAAATGATATGCTTAAGGATGTGATTAGAGAATTTATTGAAAAATATGGCACATTTGAAACAATTCATTTTAATAATATTGAAGGACTTTCATTAGATGTATTGGATTTGAAAAAAGAATTTTCAGACACAAGATTTGTATTTTCGTTACATAACTATGTACCAATATGCATGACAGGTTTTTATTTTGATAGATTCGCACATAAAAATTGTATACCAAATTGCACAGCCGATGAGTGTGATAAATGTATTGATCGTTCAAAAATGCGAAACTATGCGTTAGAAATGATTGGAAGAGGTCGTGTGAATTATAGTGGTGAGTTGGATAAAATCAAAGAATATGAATGGAGTGACTATTTCTCTTTTGATAAACTAAATATCAAAAAGAATGCGGAAAAATTTATTGAGTTTAAGAATAGAGCTACACAAGCTTTAAACGAAAACATGGATGTTATTCTTGCTGTGTCAAAGAGGGTGTATGATATTGCAATAGAAAACAATATCTTAGAGAAAAAACTAGTGCTGAGTTATATTGGTACAAGGGTAGCTGAATTTCAAGTTGGAAAATCAAACTGTAAATGTGGAAAATACTTTAAAATAGGTTATTTGGGGTCGAATCTTGATTATGAGGAGAAAGGATATCCATTTTTACTTAGCACATTGGAGAGCATGGACAAGAAATATGCCCAGAAAATAGATTTAGTACTTACAACAACGACATGCGGGAAAGACAATGAAATCCATGAGAGACTTAATAATTTTCATAATGTTGAAATTATACATGGATATAAACATGAAGATTTGAATGGTATTCTTACTGGAGTTAATTTGGGAATTATACCAGTTCTTTGGGAGGATAATCTGCCACAAGTGGCAATTGAGATGGTAGCATTTGGAGTTCCAATTTTAAGTAGTGACGCAGGTGGAGCTTCGGAGTTGACAAAATCAAAAGCATTTAAGTTTAAATCAGGAAACAAAAAAGATTTATTGGACAAACTATATGCATTAGTTGATCAAAAGGTGAACTTAAGTGAGTTTTGGGATAATCATGATGGATTATGCACTAACCAAGAGCATTATGAGCAAATTGAAAAAATATATGGTCTGGGAAAAATGAATGATGTAGTTGTAACAGGAAAAGAAATATCTGAGTTGCTAGAAGAAAATGAGTTCTTATATAACCATTTTGTTGAAGAAGATGTTGCAACATATAGGCATGATATTGATTGGTTAAGGGAAGAACACAATAGAATATATCAAGAATTGGAAGAAGTCAAAAAACAAAGAGATGATCTTGGTTGGAGATTAACTGAGACGAGAAAGTCTAAGAGTTATAAATTGGCTATGGCTATGACAGCAATTCCTAGAAAGATAAGAGGTAAATGAGATGGCATTATATGATGTAGGAATAGTTGGATGTTGGTATTGGGGAAATTATGGATCATTACTTAATGGATATGCAACTTTTTCTTTAGTTAAAGAAATAGGGTTAAAACCTTTAAATATTGTAACACCTTACAATGGATTTGAACCTCACGCAAAGAGATTTTTTGAAGCTGTATATGAAAAGGATGATATTTCAGAATGCTTACCATTTGAAAGAGTTAATGAATTTAATGACAAATGTAATTCATTTATTACAGGGTCTGATCAAATATGGCACAATCATCCAGATAGAGATGAAAAGGCGAGAAAGTATGATTATTTTTTTCATTTAGATTTTGTAAAAGACGATAGAAAAAAAATTAGTTTTGCAACATCTTATGGAAACTTGATACCAGAAACAGATGATTATTATATAAAAATAAGAAAACTACTTAATAGATATGATGCTATTTCATTAAGAGAAAAAAGTGGCGTAGATTATATAAAAAAATATTATGGTGTTAATGCAACTCATGTAATTGAGCCAGTTTTGATTGCATCAAAAAAAATATGGGAAAATCTTATAGAAAAATCAGAACTGACATTAGAAGAAGATTATATTTTTTCATATATATTGGATCCTTCTGAGAAAAAAAGACAGTTGATTAAAAATTTTTCAAATAAAACTGAGTCAAAGTCTATTAATGCTTTAGATGGATTTTCTGGACGTTATAATTATAATAAGGAAAAGTTGAATTTGGAAAATACTTTGCCTAATATATGGGCAGCTGATTGGTTAAAGTGCTTTGCAAAATCAAAATTTGTCATAACAGATAGTTTCCATGGAATGTGTTTTGCACTTATCTTTAATAAACCATTCATAGTTATTGCAAACTATGGGAGAGGGATTGAAAGATTTGAGTCTTTGTTGGATATGTGTAATCTGAATGACCGACTAATTGATATTAATAATTTAAACGACATATCATATGATAATTTTTTAAAGAAAATTAATTATAGAAATGTTAATTCGATTATTGAGGAAAAAGCCAATGAGGGCAGAATGTGGTTAGAAAATAGTTTAAAAATGCCAAAGGCTGAAACTCTAAAGAATCGTTTAATACCAAAAGTCACAATAAATGATGTATTGAAAATTGAAAAATGTGTTGGATGTGGTGCCTGCTTGTCTGAATGTCCAGTAAAAGCGATTACTCTTACTGGAGATGCATATGGAGTATATCGCTCCTATGTAAATAAAGATAATTGTATACAATGTAGTAAGTGTGTGGAGGTTTGTCCAGCACTGGAACGACCTAAAAATTTAAATAGCAACGAACCATCTGCATATGCATTTATACATAGGGATTGCAATGTAGTAAAAGAAAGTTCATCGGGTGGGGCATTTTCAGCATTAGCGCAAGCAGTTCTAAGAGATAATGGTGTTGTAGTTGGTGCTTCATGGACGGATGATTTCAGAGTAGAACATATTGTCATTGATAAAATAGAAGATTTATATAAACTTCAAAAATCAAAATATTTTCAAAGTTATATGGGAAATACATATGAAGAAACGAAAAAGTATCTTAATGACGGGAGAAAAGTTTTATTTACTGGAACACCATGCCAGATTGTGGGATTAAAAAAATATCTAAAGAAGCCATATTCAAATTTAATTTTAGTAGATTTGCTATGTGCAAATTGTCCAAGTGCAGAAATTTTTAATAAATATATTAAAGAAAAAAATGACCATGATGTTATCAAACATTATAATTTCAGATATAAAAAAGAAACTAATGATGTTTGGGATGCTAAATCTATTCTTTTAGTAAAGAAAAATGGAGAAAATGTGATTGAAGATATTGATACGGATTTATATTTGAAAATATATCATACGTGTTCACTGGCTTTATCCTCACAATGTATGGATTGTAAATATCAAGGAAATAAAAGATATGGAGATATAACTATCGGAGATTGCTGGGGAATAGATAGATTTGATAAAACTGTTAATCATCAATTTGGAGTGTCAGCAATTATTGTTAACAATGAAAAGGGACAGGAATTAGTTAATGCTATTAATAAAGAAAATATTGGTATTCTTAAAGAAATATCTTTGGAAGATGTAAAAAGATATAATGTCCTTGCTTTTTTAGATAGAAGAGGTTGGAAATCTTCTTTAAGAAGAGAACAATTTATGCATGATATAAAGGAAAATGTGTTTTCTAAAGCAGCTAAAAATGCATTATCTCTTAAAGTGGATGGATTAGCAAAATTTGATGTCGAATCAATTAATACGAATGATATAGAGTTTGTCTGGAAAACGTTAGACGAAATTCACTATGGAGGGCTTATAATAGAAGAATTAATGAATGGAGAATGGGTTCGCGTTGCCAGAATAGGTGATACTAAAACAAGGAAAACACAGATAAAGAATGTAAATAGTGGATTTACACATGAATTTAGAGCAAAGGTGTTTTATTTGGATGGAAGCGTGGCATTATACAGTGATTATAAGTATATAAAGATTTTTGTACAATAAAATTGTTTGTATCATAAAATATAATCAAGTAAAAGACGAATTAATTATTTAATAATTAGTAAAGAAAGAGAGATGTAAAATGGAAAATGAAATCATAATAAAAGTGCCATATATTGAAAATATAGATGATTTGGTTCGATATCATGTTGCCATAATAGAAAATGGAATTAAACATGAATTATTTGCAGAAGTAGAAAAAGCATATGGAGAGTATCTAAGCACAGAAAGATTAGATGGTTTGGTATATTTAGTGTTACCTGTTGCACTTAGAGAAGGATATAATATTGTTTGTGAAGGAAAAGTAACAGAACAATTATTGCATAATATTAACGAAATACTTATACCTATGCTTGCAATAGGTGATGAAAAGATACATAAGATTAAGGTTATTGCTCCTGCCGATGATAGAAAAATTGGGGGGGTGGCGGTTGGAACAGCCATTTCATGCGGCGTAGATTCATTGTATACAGTAAAGAAGTATGTAGAAACACCGTATCAATCACAAAAGCTAACGCATTTATTTATAACATCTGCAAATGCAGAATTATGGGATACCATAGATGGGGATTTGCATAAGTGGGAGAATGATCATGCAGAGGCTTTTGAAAGATTTTATAGAGTATCGGATGAATTAGATTTACCACTTGTTAAAGTATATACCAATTTCACATGGTATATATTAAACCGAGATTGGAAAAAATATCATCACCTATATACACATCATTATATTACAATGGCATTAGTTTTGATTCTAAGGAAATTGTGGAAGATATACTATTTTTCAAGCACTGTAGACTTTACATACTTTGATTTGACTAATAATTCGGTAAAGGATACGGACAAGCATGAATTATTAAGTATGCATGTATTAGGGTTGAATGATTTTACATGTTACAGTGGTGGTGCAGAAGCTACACGAATACAAAAAACATTAGCATTAACTGATTTTTCAGTTGCAAAAGAAACGTTACATCCTTGTCATAAACAAGGAAAAATTAATTGCTCCGAACCTACATGTGGAAAGTGTCTGAGAGCATTGCTTACATTAGACTATTACGACAAACTTGACACCATGAAAAATGTATTTGATATAGATAGATACAAAAAAGATAGAATACATTATTTATGGAGGCTGGCTGCAGGGCACAATGATGAATTTCTGGTTGATTTATATAATATGATGTCTGAAAAATATCCAGATTTAATGGAAAAAGCCCAGAAGAATTATGAATGGTATGTGAAACCAGTACCGGCAGCGGAACATAGAACATTGCAAAAAGCATATACAATGATTTCTGATTTATTATTATTGGATAGTCCTAAGAAAAGAGTTAAACAATATTTTGTCGAAAAAAACGTACATAAATTATACTGCAGTGGAAGTTCAAATATAGGTAACAAAATTGCTAAATGGTTAGAGGAAGATATGGATTTGATTAACTATAAATCAGGAAAATTTGAAGACTGCGATATGGCATTGATATTATCCACTAATGATAGTGAGATATTGTCATTGCGAACAAAATTAAAGAAAAGAACACGTAAAGATATTATTTCGTTGTATGAACTCACTGAAATACTAAAAAACTTGTAAATTTCAAAATGTAACTGAAAATAAAATTGTGCCGTAGTTGTTACTAAAATATCATTTGATTCTATGGTTCTATAGCGTGTCAATATTATGGTGAAAAATAATACGAGGAATGTATGTTATGAAAGTGTATTATGAAACATTACTTTTTTTAAAGGAAGGTATTTTTTAAAATGGAAAATATAAAGTTTGCGATATTTGGTGATTGCGGGTCGCAAGAAATTGTTATTAATAGGAAACACACAAGAGCTGTTGGATTTATTAATTGGTATTCATTATATTCAAAACCTTTACAAGATGATGATGTTTATAAATGTATAGAAAATATTCAAATGTCACAGTATAATATTCGTAATTTAAAATGTGATTTAGAGAAAAATGCATTGAATTATTTACTTGAAGAGAAAGCAAATTATCTTTTGCTTGATCCTAATGATTGTAGAATGCAGTTGGGTATTAGAGGAAAAGAAAGTGTGTATACAATTTCTACAGCGGGGGGGAATTGTATAAGCAAATATCGAAGTTAGAGAATTGGAAGAGATTAACTGCGAGTGATATTCCATTCGATGAATACGTGAAAGCAATCAAAATGGTTTGTGAAAGAATAAAAGAAGTATATAAATCTGAAGAAATAATATTGCATATCCATAAAATTGTGGATGTATATACAGATGGCAAGATAATAGGAAGATTGAACAATGACAAAGATCCTGCGAGGAAAAGGTCTGTGCAGGAATTACTTAACAAGATATATGATGTAATACGTCAAGAATTTGCAGGTTGCCATGTGATCGAATTTCCTGATTATGTACTAGCGGACAGCAGGCACAAGTATGGTTTGTACGGATTGCACTATCACGATTTATATTATGAATATGGAAAAAAAGCGATACAGACCATATGCGAAAAGCATCCTGATGAACAAATGCTATTGAGTTATTTAAGAGACAAGTATTCATTGAAGTTTCGGTTATTAAGAAATGAAATTGAGAATAAGTATCGTTTTAGCCTTATGGAATCTAGATTTGATAATTTAATTAAATCTTTTAATCATGAGAGAGTGGACTTAAAAATTCTTTTTTCAAATATTACGGATATAAGAGTATATTTTGATGCAATTAATTTGTACAGGCAGAATATAGGCGTTTTGCTTGCTGTGAGGGATACGCCCGGATTTATAAAACCTACAAATAATCATAAAGAAATCAACCTATTAGGTTTTGATAAATATCCTGACAAATTATGGTATACATACTGTGGATTCATATTAAAAGGTGTAGTAGTTGTTGATTTAGTATCAGATACAGCAGAAGCATCTACTATCTGGGATGGAAATATTTGTAGTCATTTGATACACCTTGAGTCTCACTCCTATCGTAAGAAGAATGCAGCTAATATCGTCATAGATGGTTCAGAGTATTCTTCAAATGGAAGAGGTGCAAATATAGTAATTATAGCTGCTGATACTTTTGAGGTGATAGACTCAGTATGGTATGATACGCATGACCCACAGGATTATTTTAAAAGACACGTTAAATTGTAGAGATGAGATATTGTTTATATGCATGAAAAATAATGCAATTATTAAGCAGATAACATGAAAATCCCACCACTTTCAAGGTGGTGGGATTCTAACCCGCAATATTAATTAGCAGACTGAATTTCAGCAAGCTGTTTTTGGAGTTGCCTAATGAGTTTGTCTTTTTCGGCAAGGGCATTATCTTTTTCAAAAAGTGCAGCTTCCTGTTCAGCAAGTTTTCGCTCCAGGCACATATAATTCTCACGGGCGTGGCATTTTTCTCTTGTAATCTCATCCGCATTCGATTCATAGAGGGATTGAGAAGCGGAAGCAATAAAATCATTATTTTGAGCAAGCATTTTAATTTCCTCCCATGTAGTTGCGGTAAAGAGGCGTGCCCAGTAATCAATCCGGTTGGCACGGTCTTCATCAGTTGCAGAATCTATCTGCTTTAAGTTTACCACACGAAGAATAAATTTGTCACTATATGCTGAGTGAGTTTTTTCATTTAATAATTTATAACTCGCATAAAACTCCGGTTTATCATCTGGAGTTGGATTGAAATTCAAAAAGCCGATATGGATTGCAGGCTTGACGTTATCATAGAGCTGACCGTGTGATAGCTGGTCGAATGCACGGCAGAGATAACTCAAAGAGCGTTCCCGCCAGTTGAGCATGTATGCCATCTGCATTTCAAGGTTTATGATGGCAGAATCATTCATAAGGACTTTAATGTCCAGAATAAATTCTTTGTCCTTAACCGTTTCATTAAGTAAAATGGGATTTTGGATTTCAACCGAAGTGATTTTCTCTGGTGAAAGAGACAAGAGAGAACAGATAAGTCCCTTTAAAACATAATTGTTTTTCTCAAGGATAAGTCGGAACATGTAGTCATTTGTCATGCCATAAGGAATGTGTCCGGTTGCATTTAAATAAGATAAAGATGAAGTTTCTTTTGTTGGATTCATTTAATACCTCATGATAATAATAGGGTGTGCAGAGGGGAAATACACGAAAATGAGATTAGTTACAATATTGATGATCAAGGCATTCATATAGAAAAATAATAATATATCACGCAACCATTATAGTGTAACGAGAAAAAATACGCAAGATGCTTTTTATATTTTGTAAGAAGGAGACAAGGTACATATGAAATACGATTATTTAGTAGTAGGTGCAGGACTTTATGGAGCAGTTTTTGCACATGAAGCAAAGAAGGCAGGAAAGTCAGTTCTGGTAATTGATAAGAGACCGAATATTGCAGGAAATGTTTATACGGAGGCAGTGGAAGGCATTCAGGTACATAAGTATGGAGCTCATATTTTTCATACAAATAATAGAAAGGTATGGGAGTATGTAAATCAGTTTGCAGAATTTAATCGTTTTACAAATTCTCCGGTTGCAAATTATAATGGGGAGTTATATTCACTTCCTTTTAATATGTATACTTTTAATAAAATGTGGGGTGTAGTGACACCGGAACAGGCAGTAGCTAAGATTGAGGAGCAGAAAAAAGCAGCCGGTATTGTAGAGCCAAAAAATCTTGAGGAACAGGCAATATCACTTGTCGGACAGGATATTTATGAAAAATTAATTAAAGGATATACAGAGAAACAGTGGGGACGTCCATGTAAGGAACTTCCGGCATTTATTATTAAGCGACTCCCGGTACGTTTGACATTTGATAATAATTATTTTAATGCACTATTTCAGGGAATCCCAATTGGCGGATATACAAAGATGGTTGCGAATATGCTGGAAGGCATAGAGGTAAAATTGAATGAGGACTATCTTGTATCAAAGGATAAGTGGGATGCCATGGCAGATAAGATTGTATATACTGGTGCAATAGATTCCTACTTTGGCTATAAACTTGGAACGTTGGAGTATCGCTCAGTTCGATTTGAGACAGAATTACTAGATATTCCGAATTTTCAGGGTAACGCTGCGGTAAATTATACTGATGAAAAAACACCGTGGACAAGAATTATTGAACATAAATGGTTTGAGTTTGGCAAGGATGCAGATGGACAGGATTTGCCAAAGACAGTAATTTCCAAAGAATTTTCTTCAGAATGGAAACCGGGAGATGAACCATATTATCCGGTAAATGACGAGAAAAATGGAATGCTATATGAAGATTATAGGAAGCTTGCAGATCAGGAAACGAAGGTTATTTTTGGTGGTCGACTTGGTGAATACAAATACTATGATATGGATGCTGTTATTGCCTCTGCGCTGGATATGTGTGAGCGTGAGCTGATATAAGATTGAATAACATATGTGTTTTAGAGGAGAAAATGTGAAAAATATAAATATTGCTGTAAACATTTGTACATATCACAGAAAAGATTTTGTGGAGCATAATATTTCTAAATTGTTACAGTCTAAATTTTTTGATTTGACTGACAGAGATTATTATGGCAAACTGCATATTTTCGTGATAGACAATGGCTGCGAATTGGAATGCCATGATGGGGATTTTTTGCATGTGTTTCACAACAAAAATACAGGCGGTTCAGGTGGATTTCAGAGAGGAATAGAGGAAATACGCAACAGTAATATTGATTTTTCGCATGTTATTTTCATGGATGATGATGTGAAGTTTGAGTTGGATGCTTTTTATATTCTGTATGATTTTCTGGTAAGCGTGCCTGAACAGTATGAACTTAATCCGGTGGCTGGTCGGATGTTTTGTCTGGATAAGCCGGATATTCAGTATACCGCTGCGGAAATATGGAATTATGGTGACTTAAAACATGTTGAATATATGAGGAAGATTACACCAGATGATTATTGTTATGGAAAGGTGGTCTATGATTCCGGGGCTGATTATGGAGGATGGTGGTTTTGCTGTTTTCCAATGAGCTTTGTGAGGGAAAATGATGTTTTACCTTTTTTCATACATTGTGATGATGTAGAGTATGGACTTCGGTGTGGCAGAACTCCCATTATCATTGAGGGTGTGCACGTATGGCATGAGACATTTGATAAACGACAGACACCGATTATGCTTTATTATGATACAAGAAATCCGTTGTTTGTGAATGCCATTCATTTTCCGTGGCTGGATGCACAGGCTATCCTGAATAAGTGGCATGAGACGATCACTTCTTATCATGTAGCAGGTGATTTTGTTTCAGAATATTATGTAATTCGTGGTATGCTTGACTTTTTAAAAGGATTGAAATGGTTGAAGCATGTTGATTCTGAAAGGTATCACAGAAGATTACTTAATATGAAAGGTAATAAGTGGAAAAATGCTATTTCATGGAGAGTTGCGGAAAAATGGTTTAAAGTGAAGTATGGGAAAGGTAGGGGCTAAAAGCCACAGAAGCTAAAATCTAATGGTATAAAATAAGATAGTGTCTGCTGAACTGTTACGGGGATTAAAAAAAAGAAATCTGAAAGCCTTGTATTTACTGGCTTAGAGATTCTGAGAGATTATTATGAAGAATAAGGTGCATAAATGAGGAAGATTATTCTCTTATGATAACGGATTTTTCTTCGTATATGTTTGATTTCCTTTATCTTGGAACAGCGGTTCTTTCTTTTATACCTGATTATCAGGAGTTTAAATATGGCATGAATGGATATAGGAGTGTGGAGTTCATGACTAAAATAGATGAAGAAAAGATTGCTAAAACAAGTGATGAGATTATCAAAAAGATTGAGCCGTTCTTTATGATGGGAAAGGGAATATCATATGATGTGCATTTTTGGAAAAATGACGTATGTAATTCAACAGAATTGATATATCAAAAGATGATAAACCAGCCCTGCGAGCATTAGCTTAGCAGGGCTGCAATTTTACCAATATTTTTCCATATAATTCCGTGCATCTTCCTCTGATAAAGAAAAATCGGTTATGATATTTTTGAGAGTTTCTTCTTTTGAAAAAGAACATTTTTTGTAGGTTTTAAGGGTACCTATAATTTCGCCTTTCTGAATACATTCTTCCTGCCATTCTTCAAATGCTCTGCACATGTCGATCGAACCTCCTTCCGAATCGGATTGTAATGCATGGTTAATAAATGATTTGGTATTCGTGATCGTGCCAATCACCAGACTAAGTTCTGTATCAAACTTCTGATTCATGTATGTACTTTGGATTTTATCAAATTCTTTGTTATAAATCAATCTGCTGAGATTGAATAAAGTGTGGACTTCACTGTTATGAAAAATCAGGGAATCGCTGTTTCTGATCTGGATGAGATTCATTTTATAATCTGATACCAGAGGCGTGAGATGTTCTGGAATGCATAGCATGTCGGTCAGGGAAAGAGGTCCATCCCATTCGTCTTCGCCATAGTAAACACAGAGACTGATGACAGGGTGTAAACGGTCTGCCTTTTTAAGACCTGAAAGAAATTCATCTGAAGATGAAAAATCTTTTTCGTGTTTGTTTCTGGCGGCAATTTCATTATATTCCTTGAGATAAGAGAGAGCATCGCCAAGCATAGTGCGAAGTGGCATTGCATAATGAATTTTACATTGATTCTCCAATCCCCAGATAACGAAATCAACACCATAAGCTGTCTTTTTCACAACATCCCAGATCCTCTGGATGGTTTCAGCATGATTGTTAAACTTTAACAAAGAAGAAACATCGGTATCTGCTTCCGATAAATCTTCCGGTTTGATGACCTGTGAGCCGTTAAAAAGAGCGGCATTGAACAGGTCTGCAAAGTGTTCATTGTTTTTCCAGAAGTTTTTTAGAATGGTATCTGGTTTTAATTTATTGTAAGTAGTCGTTTTTAAATCCTCCCGTTCTTGTGTAATGGGAAAGTTACACAGAGTTCGTATTATTCGGAGGAAAACCGGTAATATACCGGGAGA
>OGFW01000158.1_pt1 | contig 71994 bp, 62 predicted proteins | sample 1570991 | NCBI WGS metagenome assembly OGFW01 (sample SAMEA2582074, study PRJEB24529) | metagenome | biome: Human gut stool | place: China | collected 2011
CCAGGATCATTCTTGGAGGAGGCATCATGGCGCAGGAGTATGTGCTTTCGGAGGTAAACCGGAAGGTGAAAGCGCAGATCGCACCGGGACTTAGAATCGTGGAGATCGTTCCTGCAAAGCTTGCAAACACGGCGGGCATGATGGGAGCGGTCAGCCTTGCGGAAAAGTTACTTGCGCAGTAAGATGATCGTGTACAATATATCTGTTTGGAAAAAGATTTTTTAGATGACAGCACAGGGAGGATGAGACAATGGATCAGAAAAATATATTATGTTTTGGAGATTCCAACACTCATGGATATAATTCCAAAACCGGAGGACGTTTCACTGTAGAGGAGCGCTGGACAAAACTTTTACAGAGAAATTTGGGCGATGACTACTATGTGATCGAGGAAGGATTAAGTGGACGGACCACATCTTTTGAGGATCCGGTTTTTGAAGGGTTGAGCGGATTGAATGCAATTTATCCGTGTATGATGACACATGAGCCGTTAGATCTGGTCATCATCATGCTTGGCACCAATGATACAAAAGACCGGTTTAATGCAAATGGATTTATCATCGGAAAAGGTCTGGAGCGCCTGACACAGAAAGCAATCGACACGCATGCTGCATGGCGTAATAAACCGAATATTCTTCTGGTAGCTCCGCCACCAATCCACCCGGATTATGCAAAAACGGCTGTTGCAGGAGAGATGGGTGACAAATGTGTGGAGCGTTCCAGAGCACTTGCCAAAGAATTTAAGGATGTTGCAGACCGGTTAGGATGTCATTTTATAGATGCCGGTTCCATACCGGGCATTGAGATGTATCCTTATGACTGGATGCACTTAAGCCTTGACAGCCACAGGATTTTTGCGGAGTATCTGGCAGAGTATCTGCCGAAGATTGTGTGATAGATGTTCTATTTTGGATAATAACCGGATCATCAGGACAAAATATATAATTGAAAGAATAGAAATGGTTTCATGAGAATTTTCATGAAACCATTTTGTCTTGCGTACAGAACAATAATTTGACAATATTGTCTTATACACAGAACGATAATATATCGATATTGTCTTGTACACAGAACAGAAATATATCAATATTGTCTTGCACATAGAACAAAAATATATTAATATTGTCTTATACACAGAACGAAATAATGGTAAAATTGTCTTACAGACAGAAAGGAGTGCCGTATGAACAGAGATTATTTAAAGCAGATTATGATTGACCAAAAGGAAACTTATTTAAATAATCCAATGATAAAGAGAGACTATCCATTGGAAGACAATGTAAATTATTGCTTTGTTGGAATTAGAAGAACTGGAAAATCCTATATGATGTATCAGCAGATTAAGCATTTGCAGGAAAATGGAATTCCTCTCAAACAGATTGTTTATGTAAATTTTGAAGATGAAAGACTTTTGGAACTGTCAGCAGACGATCTGAACCTGATCCTGGAAATCGGACTCGAAATGTCTGGCGCGGACAATAAACCATATCTTTTTTTGGATGAGATTCAAAACGTGGAAGGCTGGGAAAAGTTTGTCCGCCGGATAGCAGACATGAAATATAGAATTCATATTACTGGAAGCAACAGCAAGATGCTAAGCAGTGAAATTGCATCTACACTTGGCGGTAGATTTATGATAGTAGATATATATCCATATTCGTTCCCGGAATATCTGGCTGCACAGGGGAAGGATAAAAATTATCTGGAAGTGCTCAGCACAAAAGACAGGGCAGAAGTAGTTGGAATGTGTGATCAGTATGTAAAATACGGTGCTTTTCCGGAATTGGTCGATATCAGAAACAAGCGGGAATATTTAAATAGCATTTACCAGACCATTTATCTGGGAGATATTATAACCAGAAATAAAATAACTAATGATTTTGCAGTAAGATTGATTTTGAAGAAGATTGCGGAATCAGTTACAAAACCATTGTCCTTTAACAGGCTGAGCAACATCTTAAAGAGTGCAGGAGCAGTACTCGGAAAGCAGACAGTGATTAATTATGTCGGTTATATGATGGACTCTTATATGTTGTTCACATTGCAAAATTATGCGGCAAAGCTGGTGGAAAAAGAGACTTCGCCAAAATATTATTTTATGGATACCGGCTTGTTAGGGCTTATGCTTATGGATTGCAGTTCAGCGCAGTTGGAAAACCTGGTCGCAATAGAACTGATTCGACGTTATGGACGGGAAAATGTATTTTATTTTGAAAAAAACGTTGAAATTGATTTTTATGTTCCAGAAGAAAAACTTGCAATTCAGGTAAGCCTGCAGGTCTTAGACCAGATAGATACAAGGGAACGGGAAATCGGAGCATTTGTAAAATTAAAAAACTTTATTGGTGATGCAACCTGCTTACTGATTACAAATAGTGAAGAGGAAGAACTTGACTATGAAGGAGTTCACGTAAGCGTTGTTCCGGTCTGGAAGTGGCTATTGCAGAATAGAAAACAGGATATATAAAATTATGTAAAAAATAAAACGGCAGATGTATTGGAATTACATCTGTCGTTTCATCATGAGCTTACAATAACCTGTAAATAATAATTGCAATCACAATCCCCAGAATACCGGCTACTGTGATATCAACCGTAAATCCGAATGTCAGAACCAAAATCCCCAGATCCAACACCATTGGATTGACAAATCCAAAACTCTGGCCGTAACTAAGCCAGCTTAAAGCAGGAACGCCCGCACATAACTTTCCGATAAGACCGCCTAACACAACACCGACAAGGATCAGAAGGACTAATGCCCAGTTATTTTTTCCTAATACACCTCTGCTCATATTCCATTTCTCCTGAGTTCATTATTTTAAGTAATCACTGATACGTAAAATACTATCCATATTATAAAATAGATTCTGAAATTAAGATATATTTTTTGCAAATTTATTTATGTCCCTGTCTGTAGCGGATGAATGATAGCACGGCAAAAAGCAGGATCACACCGGCTGCCATTGTGAGGAATACATTCTTTGTGAATCCGGCAACAAGATAGGCAATCACGCAGCAGCCACCGACCGTCAGGGCGTAAGGAAGCTGTGTGGACACATGGTCTACATGGTGGCACTGCGCTCCGGCAGAGGCCATAATCGTTGTGTCGGAGATCGGTGACATGTGATCTCCACAGACAGAACCGGCAAGGGAGGCTGCAATGCAGACAACGAGCATCGGATCTGTTTCCGGGAACATAGCGGTAACGATCGGAATTAAAATGCCAAACGTTCCCCAGGAAGTACCGGTTGCAAAAGCAAGTCCGCTTCCAACCAGAAATAATATAGCCGGGAAAAGTGAGGTTGCAGTCATATTGCCGGAGAGCATGCTGCTCACAAAGGCGCCGGCTTCTAATTTTGTACTGCAGAAACCGCCTAACGTCCAGGCCAGAACAAGGATCAGGATCGCAGAAACCATCATCTTAAATCCCTGCGGAATACATTCGGCAAATTCACTGAATGTGATCACGCGGCGTGGCAGGTATAACAAAAACACAAACACTAATGTAATGAAGGAACCCATCACAAGCCCCATGGATGCATCGCAGTTTGCAAAAGCGTTGATGAAGCTCTCACCCTCGAAGAATCCACCTGTATAAATCATGCAGATAATGCAGCTTGCAATCAGGAAAATGACCGGAAGAACAAGGTCGATCACCTTTCCTTTTGCGGAAATAATATTTTCTTTTACATTTTCATAATCATTTTTGCCGGAGAAAAGATCACCCTTTGCAGCATTTTCTTCAAACTTTTTCATCGGACCATAATCAAGACCGGTCACACCCATAAAAATCACCATCAGAATGGTGAGCCATGCATACAGGTTAAATGGGATTGTCTGCAAAAACAGAGAGAAACCATCTCCGTTTGTGTATCCGGTGACTGCGGCAGCCCAGCTTGAGATCGGTGCGATAATACAGATCGGAGCTGCGGTTGCGTCAATGATATAAGCCAGTTTTGCACGGGAAATCTTCTGCTTGTCGGTGACAGGACGCATGACATTTCCAACGGTCAGACAGTTGAAATAATCGTCGACAAAGATCACGACACCGAGCGCAAATGTGGAAAGCAGAGCACCGGATCTGGTCTTGATCTTATTGCCTGCCCATTTTCCGTAAGCGGCAGAGCCGCCGGCTCTTGTCATCAATGCAACAATAATGCCAAGAAATACGAGGAAAATCAGAATACCGACGTTCCACGAATCCCCCAGCTTTTCCATCATAACTTCAAAAATTGCCTCAATCGTTCCAACCGGACTGAAATTTGTATATAAAAGAGCTCCGGTTACGACACCAATAAATAACGACATATAAACTTCCTTTGTGATCAGCGCAAGCACAATGGCGATCACCGGCGGAAGCAGCGCCCAGACAGTACCAACAAAATCCATAATTCCTCCTTGTTTTGCGAAGCAAAATGCGACTGCTGCTGCAGGAGCAGAGGAATTTTGCCTCCTTGTTTTGCATTTCTTGTTTTGCGAAGCAAAAACTCCGAAGCGTTGCCCCGGAGCCAGTATTCTGTAATAAGTATATATGATTTTGTGTGAAAAGGAAACAAAAACTTGCTTTAATTGATAAAAAATACAAAAGTTTAGTAAAAATATACAAAATGAAGGTCTGCAATTCTACAGATCATCAGACTGTCCGCAAGGTATCGGATAGACAGATGTCATTCCGGTAGAAATCAGTTTGCTGATAAGACTTGCCATCTCATCCGGCGTCTCCTTTTTGCCATGAGCCAGCCATGACTCGATCAGACCGGAGCAGCCGGAAACGAGAAAATTGCTGAAATATTCATAAGTTGGCAGAAAATCAGCTGAATGATGCGCAACCATCCATTCGTGTATGTATTGGTGTTCAAACAATTTCTTGATCTTGACAGAAAAAGAAATATCGCCATTGGGACTCAGCAGTGCACAGCACAGATTAGAGTTTTGGTCAATGATTTGAAAAATTTCGACAAACAGCGGATAAGGAAAATCCGGAGTATGATCCGGGTGATAATTTTTGAAGACCTGCTCAAACTGTTCTAAAAGCTCCTGCTCGGTCTGCTCCAACATATCATAAATATCTTTGTAGTGCAGGTAAAAAGTGCCGCGGTTGATGTCAACAGACTCGCACAATTCTTTTACGGTGATATCCTTGATACTTTTTTTCAGCATAAGGGAGGTGAGTGCGTGTACAAGCAGATAGCGGGTACGCTTGATACGGCGGTCGGTTTTTGTTTCCATATATAATGTGAGATCCTTTCATATAAAATGTGATGTTATCGTCTGGTATGGTTTTTTCTGGAGTTATGATTAAAAATTTATAATCCTAAAAATTTTCTGAAATAATCAACACAGTGTACATAATATGTCAATTAACAAACAGTTTTGAAAAATATGTTTATTGAGTAAACCAGATGCCCTTATTATAATAATGCAGTATAAAATAATCAACACAATGTTAAGTATAGTGAAATGAATCAGCGGTAAAACAACTGCTGTTTTGCAGCGTAAGAAAAATGATTCAGATATAACATGAAAGAGGATGAATATGGAAGAAAAACAGGAAAAAGAAAAAGGGAATTTCTGGCTTACCGTCGCTTCCTTTATTGTAAATAAGCGGAAAGCAATCGAAATTCTGTTTGTTTTGGCAATCATTTACAGTGTTCTTTCTATTAATAAGGTGCAGGTCAATCAGGATATCACATCCTATCTACCGGCAGACAGTGAGACGAGGATCGGGCTGTCACTGATGGAGGAGCAGTTCACAACTTATGGCAGTGCCAAAGTCATGGTCTCGAATATCACCTATGCGCAGGCGGAAGATCTGGTTGACGATCTGGAAAATATTGAGGGCGTGAAGCAGATTGAATTTGATGATTCTAAGGATCATTTTACAGGTGCGGATGCGCTGTTTAGTGTGACGTTTGACGGAACGGAGGATGAACAGATCAGCAAAGATGCGCTTGAGGAAGTAAAAGAGACACTGGATGGTTATGATGTCTATGTTTCGTCCTCTGTTGGTGAGGAGGAGCGCAGTGCAGAGTCTCTTTCGCAGGATATGAATATTATTCTTGTGCTGGCGGTTGTCATCATTGTTGCGGTGTTGATGCTCTCCACAAAAGCATATCTGCAGATCCCGGTATTACTGATCACATTTGGTGTGGCGGCTGTTTTAAACATGGGCACAAACTACTGGTTTGGAACGATCTCATCTGTCACAAATTCCATTGCCGTTGTGCTTCAGCTGGCACTGGCAATCGACTATGCCATTATTTTGTGTGACCGTTTCATGGAAGAACATGAGACGCTGGATGCAGAGGAAGCGGTGAAAGTGGCACTCTCCAAGGCGATCCCGGAGATCAGCTCGTCCTCTCTTACCACGATTTCCGGCATGGTTGCGATGATGTTTATGCAGTTCCGGCTGGGCTACGATATGGGTATCATTCTGGTAAAAGCGATCATACTCAGCCTGATTTCCGTTTTCTTCCTAATGCCGGGCGTGCTTTTGATTTTTGCAAAAGGAATTGATAAAACCCATCACAAATGCTATGTACCAAAAATTACGTTTGTAGGTAAATTTGCAAATCTGACCAAATACATCATTCCGCCGGTTTTTATCGTGTTTCTGGTATTTGCATTTTGGGAATCTAATCACTGCCAGTATATATATGACACGAATTCCATTGTCAGCGCAAAAAAGAGTGAATCGAAAATTGCAAGTGAAAAAATTGAGAATACCTTTGGTGCCAGCAATCAGCTGGTTGTCATGGTTCCAAACGGGGATTATGATTCCGAGAAAAAGGTGTTGGGAAAAATTGAAAAACTGGATTATGTAAACTCGGCATTAGGGCTTGCAAATGTGGCGATCAATGATGATTATATGCTGACTGATAAGCTGAACCCAAGACAGTTTGCAGAGTTGACGGATTTGGATGTAGAAGTTGTACAGATTTTGTATACAGCATATGCATACAATGAGGAGCAGTATGGTCCGGTATTTACCGGCATTGATGATTATGAGGTGCCGATCATTGATATGTTCCTGTTCCTGTATGACCAGTATCAGGAAGGATATGTGACATTAGATGCAGATCTTGATGATCAGCTTACGTCCTTATATGACACGCTGCATGATGCGCAATTACAGCTGCAGGGAGATGACTATTCCAGATTTGTATTAGATCTGTCACTTCCAGCGGAAGGACAGGAAACCTACGACGCGATGGATGAGATCCGGGGTATTGCGGCGAAATATTTCGGAAAAGACAATGTCATTCTGGTAGGAAACTCCACGAGTGACCATGATCTGGAATCTTCCTTTGCATCGGATAATATCGTGATCAGCGTATTGACGGCACTATTTGTTATGATCATCCTGTTTTTCACATTCCAGTCAGCAGGGCTTCCGGTGCTTCTGGTACTCACCATACAGGGAAGTATCTGGATCAACTTTGCAGTTCCGGCAATGCGGGGGCAGACCATATTTTTTATTGCATACCTGATCGTGTCTGCAATTCAGATGGGTGCAACGATCGACTATGCAATCGTTATTTCCAGCAGATACATGGATCTGAAACAGAGAATGCCGATCAAAGATGCGATTACGGAATCCTTAAATCAGGCATTTCCAACTATTTTTACTTCCGGAACGATTTTGACTTGTGCAGGATTTTTGATTGGTGAGATCGCATCCGATCCGACGGTTGCCTCCATTGGTGTGGCTTTGGGACGTGGTACGTTAATTTCCATTATTCTGGTTCTTTTTGTGCTGCCGCAGATTCTGCTGTTTGGTGATTTTATCATTGAGAAGACGGCCCTTGCCATGAATATTTCACGTCCTCAGAAGGAGGTTGCCGGCAGAGTAAGGGTGACCGGACATGTAAAAGGTTATGTACAGGGAGAGATTGATGCAGATGTTTCCGGTGTATTCCAGGGACAGATGAAAGTGTCGTTAGATTCGCACATACCGGGCAGACATGGAGAAGTCACACATGATGATACACAAAATCCAATGCTGCCGGGAATGACGCAGGATGAAAATGTGGCTGCAGAATCAGAGACAGCCGCAAAGGAAGAGCAGGAGGAGAAAAAGTCATGAAAAAGATGAGAATGAAAGTACTTGCCCTGTGTTTTTCCATGACACTGACCGTTTCTGTTCTGGCAGGAAACGGACGGTTGACCATACAGGCTGCCACCTCGCAGGAAAGCAGTGGTACAAAAGAAACCACAGAAAAAGACAGCACAACGAGTGCGGATACGGCAGAAAATAAAAATCAGATCATCGAAATTGCCGATGAAAAGGCATTTGAAGAATTTTTACAGAACTGTCAGTATGACAGCTGGAGTGTTGGAAAAATGGTAAAACTTACCCATAATATTGATCTTTCGAAGGTTGATTTCAATGGTGTTGCATATTTCTCTGGAGATTTTGAGGGCGGCGGTCACACGATCAGTAATGTGAAGCTGCAGGTAAAAGGCTCGGATCACGGATTTTTCCGTTATCTGGGTAAAAGCGCAGTTGTGAATGATCTGAAGATCTCCGGTAAGATCACTTCAGAGGGAAGCTGTAAAAATATTGGCGGAATTGCCGGTGTGAACTATGGTACGATCGGGAACTGTTCCTTTGAAGGAACTGTCAATGGAAAAACAGCAGTCGGAGCGATCGCAGGGATCAACAAACCGACCGGAAAAATTGTAAACTGCAGGAGCAATGCAACAGTGACAGCCACCAATCAGACCGGAGGAATCGTTGGAAATAACGAAGGACTTGTGTCAGAGTGTACATCGGAGTGCAGCATCAATACAGATGAGCTGAAAACCACGATGGATATTGGAGGCGTTGACATTGGTACATTAAATCTCACAGGGCGTGTAATAGACCGGAATGATATGGGCGGAATTGTGGGTGTTTCGACTGGAATTGTCAGTGAATGCATCAATCAGGGAAAAATCGGTTTTGCACACACGGGTTATAACGTGGGTGGAATTGCCGGACGCCAGAGTGGAAAAGTCATCGACTGCCACAATGAAGGGGAAATCTACGGACGAAAAGATGTAGGAGGAATTGTCGGTCAGGCGGAGCCGTATATAGAATCGGAGTATCTGGATGATAAGGTAAATCAGGTGCAGGATTCGGTCAGTTCCATCAACACGACCTTAAGCAACATTGCTTCGACCATGAGTGATACCTCCACAGCAGCAAAGACCTATGTGGACAATCTGTCGGAGCAGTACCATAATTCTTCGAAAACTTTGTCGGAATCTCTGGGTTCCCTCTCAGATTCCATCGGGGAATCAAACCCGGAAGCGCAGCAGTACATGAATAATATTCATAATTCTCTGGATAAAATAGATAGTATCCAGGGAAACAATCATATTTTAAACAAAGAACAGGCAGAGGCGGTTTCAAAAGAATGGCAGAATATCAACAGTAATCTGTCCAACATTCGTGGAACAATCTCCGATTCCAATAAAACGGCAGAAGATTTTGTGGATGATATTTCCAATCAGATAAAAGAGAAAGATACGAACGGCGATATTGATAAGCTGACGAACACAGTGGATGATGGAATCCAGTCTGTCACAAATGATGTGCAGAAGATCAGTAAGCAGATCAAAAGCATTCAGAATACGGTTGGAGATACGCTTTCTGTGGTGACAGGCGATGAGGAGTATATGGAAGATATCTCGTCCGCAGCCAGCGCAAAAGATACAGATGGTGTTGTTTCGGGAAGTGTAAACCGCGGAATGGTCAATGGCGATCTCAATGTGGGTGGAATTGTCGGAACGATGAACATTGAATATGATCTCGATCCGGAGTTTGATCCTGATCTTACAGATTCTACGGACATTACACTCCGTTCTACCGTGAATAATGTTGTCATCCGCTGTAGCAACTATGGGGAAGTGACTTCAAAGAAAAACAGTGTCGGTGGTATTACCGGATTAGAAGAACTTGGACTGGTCTATGGAAGTGAAAGTTATGGCTCTGTGAAATCTGATACGGGGGATTATGCCGGAGGCATTGCAGGAAACAGTGTCAGTGCAATCGCCAACAGTTACAGTCTCTGTAATATAAATGCAAAGGATTATGTCGGAGGCATTGTCGGAAGCGGATATACCGTGAAAAACTGTGTTTCTGCATCTACGATCACAAGTGATGGGGAAGGTCTGGGAAGCATCGCAGGAACTGTGTCTGAAGAGGGCGAGGTAAAAGGTAACATTTTTGTGGGCGATGACCTTGATGGAATTGACAACATCAACTATGCTGGGATTGCAGATGAAAAAAGTTATGAAGAGGTCATGAAACTTGAGAATATTCCGGAAGGATTCCATAAAGTGAAGATAACTTTCCGGGCAGAAGATAATGTGGATATTGTAAAGACAATCGCATATAATGGAAGCTTCAGTGAATCTGATCTTCCACAGATTCCGGAAAAAGATGGTTACTATGCAGTCTGGCCGGAGGATCTGGTTGGAAAACCAATGACGGAAAATAAAACGGTGGAGGCAGAGTACAGCCGTTGGACAGAGAGTATCGTGGGAACGGAAGTGATAAACGACGCAAAAACAGAAGATACAGCTAGTGAAAGTTCCGATACAGAAAATGAAAAAGCAGTTTTCCTTCTGGAAGGGAAATTCTATGATGACACTTCCATCCAGATGGCAGAGTGTGACACAGATCTGCCGGACGGAGATGTCGTGTATGCTTACAACTGGAGTCTTGAACACCTGCATGACAAAATATATGATACAGTAAAAGCACATTTTTATGTGCCGGACACTTCAGGAAAAAATGAGATCTGGTACAGAGAAACAGGCAGTGATGCATGGACATTGGCAGAAAGCACAGAGGACGGCAGTTACCTTGTGGCAGGCATTCCATATGAGGCAGCGTTTGCACTGGTACATACGGCGGCAGATCACACCTTGTATTATGCCGGCGGCGGTGCAGCGGTTGTATTGCTTTTGATCGTACTGATCATAAGAAAACGCCGGAAGCGTGCACAGAAAAAATAAAATGATTTGATGGGATGCGCATTGAAACATTTACATAGAAATGCTATAGTTAGTGCATTCTTTTATGACAGAGAGGCAGTTATGATATTTGAGACACATGCACATTATGATGATGAAAGTTTTAACGATGACCGTGAAGCATTGATCCGTTCCCTGCCGGAAAAAGGGATCGGCAGGATCATCAATGTCGGGGCTTCGATAGAGACAACAAAGACAACTCTGGAACTTGCTGCAAAATATGACTACATTTATGCAGCGGTGGGCGTACATCCAAGTGACATCAGCGGGTTGAATGAAGAGACATTTGCCTGGTTAAAAGAGCAGGCATCTCTTTCAAAGACCGTTGCGATCGGTGAGATCGGACTGGATTATTACTGGGATAAAGAGCCGGAGGTGCAGAACGCACAGCGTTACTGGTTCAGACGGCAGATGGAACTTGCCAGGGAAACCAACCTTCCGGTGATCATTCATTCCAGAGACGCAGCAGCCGATACGATGGAAGTGATGAAAGAGGTTCACGCAGAGGAGATACCGGGTGTCATCCATTGCTATTCCTACTCCGGAGAGATGGCACAGGAATTTATCAAAATGGGTTACTACATCGGTGTCGGTGGCGTCGTCACATTCAAAAACGCAAAAAAACTGAAAGAAACAGTGGAAGCAATCCCATTGGAGCGCATTTTACTTGAGACGGACTGTCCTTACATGACACCGGAACCGCATCGCGGCACGAGAAATGATTCTTCCAATATTCCGTTTGTGATCGCAAAAATCGCAGAATTAAAAGGAATCACAGCGGAGGAGGTCGAGCGTGTGACGGAGGAGAATGCGAGAAGGTTATTCACAAAAGTGTCTTAATTCCACAGCATCCTTCCAGAACCGTTTCGGAATATTCTGTGCCTGTAATTCGGGGTTGGTGCGTGCTTCAATCGCAATACTGTCGAAAAAGGCCAGCCACAGTTTCTGGAATCTTGCTTCATTTTCAGAATAGTTCTGAAGAAGTTCGGTATTGATGTCCGAAGCATCTACAAGCATATAATTCTTTCCGGCGCGGTGGACTGCCGCAAGCTGGTGGGTTTCATCGTAAATCATAAAATTTTCCTGCGGAAAACGATCCGTAAAATGCTCTGCTAAAATTGGCAGGGCATTATTTTTGGGATGGATCGTGGAAAACAGAATACCGTTCTGCAGTTCCGAAAAGCGCAGAAAACCTTTCAGGTGGTGGGCTTCGGAGACTGTGGCTCTGGACAATTCAAAGACACGGTAAATATAAGGATTACTCAGTGAATCCAATACACGGGCACCCTTTGGTGAATAAAGTGCGGCAACGATCGTCTGATACACGGCGTTCGCTTTGTCCATCTTCTTCTTGCCGGAAAGATCAATGGATAAAATAGCAGTAAGGATTGTCTCGTAAAAATCGTGTCCAAGCTTCCGGTTTAGCGTAGAAACAACTTTTCCGGCATTTTCAGAGGATGGTGCGACGGTGTGGTAGTCGCAAAACAGCTCGTAATTATCCGGCTGGCCGGATACCAGATAAATATCAGCGTGGGAGCATCTTTCCTGAATCTTTAATTCCCAGGCATCGTATACGCCGGTCAATATTCCGTTTGGTGTGTTTTCACAGATAAATACATGCATAATGTCTCCTGTCTTGAGAAAAATATTCAGGGAAATAAAAGTTTTACATTTATCTACGACAGCGGAAGCGGCTCCGTGGATAAGCCGGTATCGAACAGGCTCAATTGTTGATAACCGCTCTCACGGATCTCACGTGGTATCTGTGTCTTATCGCCCATCAGATTGCGGCAGATATAATCTTCTTCCAGCTTCGTGCGGTACATCATCCTGCCGGAGCAGGTGATAAAATAAAGAGCGCGTTTCAACACAACACCTATCTTCTTGAGATCAGCAAAATCGAGGGTGCTGTGGCGTCTTGCTTTTACAATGCGGCTGGCAGACTTATAGCCAATACCCGGGACACGGAGCAGCGTATCATAGTCTGCACGGTTGATCTCGACCGGAAAATATTCCAGATGCCTGATCGCCCAGTCACACTTGGGGTCGAGAAAAATGTTAAAGTCCGGCCGCTCCGGACTTAAAAGCTCGTCGGCTTTAAACTTATAATAGCGGAGCAGCCAGTCTGCCTGATACAGACGATGTTCCCGCAGGAGCGGCGGACCGCCGGGCAGTGCAGGAAGATTGCTGTTGTGGGTGACATTCACAAAGGCAGAATAGAACACTCGCTTTAAATCAAATTTCTGATACAGATTCTCGGCAATGCTCATAATCTGGTAATCGTTTTCCGGGGTTGCGCCGATGATCATCTGTGTGCTCTGTCCTGCGGGTACGAACTTCGGGGCATGCCGGTAAAGAGCAACTTCATTCTTATTTTCCGTAATACCGTTCTGAACCATGCGCATTGGCTTCAGGATAGTATTTCTCGACTTGCAGGGCGCAAGCTTTTTCAGGCTGTCTGCGGTAGGCAGTTCCAGATTGATGCTCATACGGTCAGCCAGAAAACCAGTTTTTTCAATCAGGAGAGGATCGGCGCCGGGAATCGCTTTCACATGGATGTAACCGTTAAAATGGTGCGCTGTGCGCAATTTATAAAGGGTCTGGTATAAAAGTTCCATCGTATAGTTGGGGCTTACCATAATGCCGGAACTTAAAAAAAGACCTTCAATATAATTCCGCCGGTAAAATTCCATCGTCAGTTCGCAGACTTCCTCCGGGGTAAAGGCAGCCCGCCGGACATCGGAGTTACAATTATTCTGGCAGTAAGAGCAGTTAAAAATACATTCGTTTGTAAATAAAATCTTGAGAAGGGAAACACACCGTCCATCTGCGGAAAAAGTATGACAGATCCCACAGGAAATAGAGTTGCCAAGGCCGATGCCGTCACCACCGCGGTCCACACCGCTTGACGTGCAGGCGACATCGTATTTTGCAGCGTCTGAGAGAATCGTAAGTTTTTCCATCAGTGACATATTTTGCTGGATTTTCATCTGGATGTGATCTCCTCCAATCAAAGAATAGGATAGAACATATGTTCGATAAAATGAGAATACCACATTCGGAAAAAGAATGCAAGAGAAAAAGACTGCCAATTTCTGGATCCAATTTTTGGACAAAAAATTCTCTCATAATCCTGATTCCTTAGTTTTTCAGAATTATGAGAGGATGTGTCTTATGAATGGAGTTGTATTTCTTCATATTTAGCTGCAACACGTTTGCCACTGAATGCAATCCCAAAAAGTCCAATTTTTTTGATACCATGATATTCCATGTCGGTAGAATATTTTTTGCTTTGGATCTGTTGTATCGCACTTGACGCAGAATTAGCAAGTTCGGTATCTGAAAGGTTTTTTCCGGCTTTAAATTCAATAATATAGCCCAATTGGGATTTATCTTTTGGCTCAAGCTGTATATCAAAACGCCCTTCGCCGGATTCTCTGTTGGAAGAGATATAATATCGGTCTGAGAGTATTGCCAACATTCCGAAAACAGTTCCGTGATAAAAATTTTCGTTTGTAGTGTCAAAAGTACTGGCAGACTGCAAGAGATATTTTTGCAAAGTGTCAGTGAAAAGAGCAGTATCACCTGTTCGCAGAGCTAGTTCGAAATCTCGGAGCAGGGAGCCGTTAAATAAGGTATTATAATTATCCAAAATCTCTTTTTGGAAAACACTTTTTATCTCGCGGTTAGGCAGTTTAAGAGAACAAATCGGGTTGTCATTAAATTCACTGATCACACTTGTGGCACGCAGATATCCGGCGACAAGCAGAAAGCTGTAGATTGTGTCAGAGTCAGCATTTACCTCCGGGTAAATAATATCCGTATTAATAATGGATTGCACTTCTTTTCCCTGCAGTAAAAGTGAGAGACTTTCGTACACTTCTTTGTCGGAACTGCGGATCAGTTCACCAATAATTTCATTGCCGCTTGTTCGGGACCAGAAAGCCTTTGGTTTACAGTTATTGTTAAAATAATTAATCACAGACCACGGATTATATATTTCTGTATTTCCGAAGAGATAACCGTCATACCATTCTTTAATTTCTGAAAGTTTTTCTGCCATTCCATAGTAAGCTGCCATATTTGATATATCGTTTACGGTAAAACCGAAATACTCTGAGTACTTGTCATCCAAAATCGTGTTTACAACAAGATTATTTAAACCACTGAATAAACTTTCTTTTGCAATGCGGAGTATTCCAGTCAAAATGCCAAATTCCAGATTCTCATTGTCTTTTAAAGCGGAGGAGAAAAGATTCCGCATAAAACCGACAACTTCATTATAATAATGATATAAGTGTCCTTGTTGGATTGGCGTGTCGTACTCATCAATAATAATAATAACTTTCTGGTTATAATGTGTGGCAAGTAAAGAAGAAAGCTTACCAAGAGCAAACTGATAATCGGTAGAATCAGCGACATCATTTATGAGATTGTGAATGTATTTTTTGTCGTATTCATTAATTGCTTTGCTTGATAAAAGTTCTATATGGCGAAGAAATTCTTCTTTTAAGGTAAAACACAGACTGCGGTACATATCAGTCCAGTTAGTCTGATGTGCATCTTTAAAAGACAGAAAAATGACCGGATAAGTCCCCTGAAGCTGCTTGTAAGCATCTCCGCAATTCCAGATTTTTTTATCTGAAAAATATATGGATGTATCTGTGGATGTTTTTTCAAAATAGGTTCGGATCATGTCCATGGTAAGTGTTTTCCCAAAACGGCGCGGTCTTGTGAAAAGATAAACCTTGCTGTGGTCGTCAATTATATCTTTTATGAGAAGCGTTTTGTCGACATAATAGCATTCTTTGGAAACTTCTTTATATGAAGTGATTCCAACCGGACATGGGAGTAATCTGCCGGACAAAGGTGGGGTTTGTTTGTTTCGAAGGATTTCCGGTTTTGTTGTATCAGAAGGGATCAACCAGTATCTTCCTTCTTTGTATGCACCGTTAATAAAACCGGCAGTGCAGAGCTGATTTACCCTCCGGGGAGTAATTCCCCAAAGCTGGGCAATATCTTTTGCCTTCAAAAATTTTTTATCCATTATAATGCCCTCCATTGCATATGCAATTATTCTATATTTCCTATAATATGATATTTTTGGGAAATAAACAAGAAATAAAAACATAATTTCCCTAAAAACGGGAAATTAACAAGAGAAAAAGACTGCCAATTTCTGGACAGTCTTTTCAAAAGTTGCCGGTTATATGATCGGCAGTCTTAATTATTTGTGAAATAATCAGGATACATTGTTAGCAATTCTTTTTTCTCCGATAAATGCCGGGTTAAATGCCGGGTCATAAGCATTTCTGCCATTTCACTATCATGTCGTCTGATTGCATACAAAATATCTTCGTGGTCTTTTAATACATAATCGTGTTGCTTTGATTTTGTGGAAAGGGAGCGGAGACGGTCAAAGTGAACCATCTGTTCCTTGATAATATGGTAAGACCACATTTTATCTGCAGCGCGGAACAACAGCTCATGAAATTCATTGTCTAATTCCAGAAAAGTCTCTCGATCCTTCTGTTCGAGGCTGCGCTGCTGCTTTTTTATATTATAATCAAGGGCGTCCATATCAGCATCTGCAATCTTATCACACAGAAGCTTTAAAATTGCATTTTCCGTTACAAGCCGTAAAAAACGCGATTCTTCTACGATATTGTAATCAATTTTGGAAATATAGCTGCCGCGCTGTGGCAGGATTTCAACCAGACCGATGCGGTTTAATTCAATTAAAGCTTCGCGGACCGGTGTCCTTGACAAGGACAGTGTGGTGGAAAGCTCATTTTCACTGACAGCGGTTCCGGGCTGCAATTCCAGATGAATGATGTTATATAAGAGCACTCTGACAGCATAGGATCTGGAATTTTCAGAGCGTTCCTTTTGAAGAATGACCATTTTTTCTCCCCATTTCCTTAATAATATACTAGTATACTATCAAATAAAAACTTTTGCCAGATAATTTTTAAAAATCAAAAGTAAAAACAATTTTGCGGATGGAAGGATCTCTGCTGTCAACAAAATCAAAAGCTTCCTGCGCTTTTGTAAGCGGAAATGTATGCGAAATAGAATTGTTCAGGTCAAGAGTACCTTCCTTAATCATATCAATTGCTTTTCCGAACATTTTATTTTGGAGGCGGGAACCTCTCACATCCAGCTCTTTGGAAGTGATCAGGAACTGGTTTACTTCGGTTGGAGCGGTGGAAAAGCCCATAGTGATAACACGACCGGCATTACCAGTAGCCTGAAGTAATAACAAGAGAGAATTTTTTACACATGCGGCATCAATAGAAACAGTGGAACCTCTGCCGTGTGTGTATTCCAGAACCTTTGCCTGAAAATCTTCGGTTGCAGCATTGATTGTAAACTGTGCGCCATGTTCTCTGGCTTCTGCGAGTTTGTCATCCATAATATCTGCTACAATGATGTGGTCACAGATTGTGTGTGCAATTTTTAAAATTGAACTTCCAAGTGCGCCTGCACCATAAATAAGAAGCATGTCGTCTTTTTCGAGTTCAGCACGGGTGCAGGACTGGATAGCGATGGTAGTCGGCTCGATCATAACGGCATCCTGATCGGAGAGTGAATCCGGAAGAAGATAGCAGTCAGATTCAGGAACAGCGATATATTCGCGGTAACCACCATCAATATGTACGCCTCTTACTTTGAGGTTGTCACATACATTTCCACGGTTTTTGGAACATGGGTAGCAGTGACCACAGCTTGTTACCTGATTGATGATAACACGGTCGCCTATTTTTAAAGAAGAAACAGTATCTCCAACCTCTGCAACGACACCAACCATTTCGTGTCCGATAATACGCGGATAAGTAGCTGCAGCATTGGTGCCATGATAAATTCCAACATCAGATCCGCAGATTCCCGCAGCGGTCATTTTTACTAATACATTATTTTTAGGATCAATAACTGGTTTTTCAATGTCAATTACTTCTAATTGATTTGGTTTTACAATTTGTACGGCTTTCATAATAGTCTCCTTATCTTAATTTGAAATAGATGATTGATTATTTAGGAATGCCACAAAACAACTTACATACTAGTATTCTACATAAAAGAAAAAAGAAGTCAATAAAAAAGAAAAAAACAAAGTAATATTATGCAATATGCATAAAAAACAGGATGATAATATGTTGAAATATACATATTGAAAAAAATAAGCAAATGAACTACCATACTAGCATACAAACAAAACGCCAGAAACAACTTACAAACATTTCATTTAGGAGGAAAGTGATTATGGGACTTGCAAAGGCGATTAAAAGAGGCGCAAGTGCATTACTGATCGGTTCAATGATGACAGGACTTTTTACAGGCTGCTCAGCGACCGGTGAAAACAGTGGAGGTAAATTAGTAAAAATTGCGGTCTGTGTATCAGATCAGACACCAGCCGCACAGGCATTGGCAGATGTGTTCAAACCGATGGTGGAAGAGGCGACCGATGGACGTTATGATATCCAGATTTATAATTCCGGTGTACTTGGAAGCGAAAAGGTAACATATGACTATACGAAAAGTGGAATCGTGGAAATGTGCGTAGTCGGAACAACCATGTGGTCTGAAACACCGAAAATGTCTATCCCGGATTTCCCATTCCTGTTTGACAGCGTGGAACACGCAAGAGTCTGCTATCAGGGAGAACTGGGTGAATATATTGCAGAAGACCTTGAGAGTACACAGCCATTGAAGCTGCTTTCCTGGTATCCAAATGGAGCCAGAGTGTTTACATCTAATAAGAAGCTGGAAAGCCTTGATGATTTTAACGGACAGAAGCTCAGAATGCCAAACAATCCAATTCATGTAAAACTTGCCGAAAGTCTTGGAGCTAATGTTGTTATTATGGATATGGGTGAAGTGTTTACTGCATTGGAACAGGGAGTGGCAGATGGACAGGATAATCCGCTTGCTACGGTAAAGACAGAAGGCTGGTATGAAGTTCAGGATTATGTTTATGACACAAATCATATCATTGCATCCTTGGAGCTGTTTGCTGGTGAGGAATTCTGGAACAGTTTAAGTGAAGAAGATCAGGAAGCGTTTGAAAAGGCTTCGGAGGCAGCGTCAGACTATGCATGGGATTTATATGAGGAGCAGCTTTCAGATGATAAACAGTTTATGAAAGATAACGGACTGATCGTTACAGAACTCTCCGATGAGGACAGAGAAGCGATGAAAGAGAAAATACAGCCGGTTTACGATTATCTGAATGCACAGTATGACTGGGTAGATGATGTCAGAAAAATGGTAGATGACATTAAAGTAGAGTAAGGAGAAGCAGACTATGAACAAATTAGTAGATAAGCTATTCAAAGGTATTGACTATTTTACAGGTATTCTTACCGGCTTAATGGTGTTCTTTGTATTTTTAAATGTTGTACTTCGAACCTTTTTTAATGCCGGGCTGACATGGTCAGAAGAACTGGCAAGATACCTTTTTGTATACGTTACCTATATCGGAGCAATCAGTGCAATGCGTGCTAATGCACATCTGGGAGTGGATACACTCATCAGCAGAATGAAGCCGCAGGTGCAGATAGTAATGTATATTGTTTCCCAGACAATTATTGCGATCTTAATGATTATTTTAGTGTGGGGTTCTGAAAAAATGGTGGCACAGAATACCGCCTCAAGAACAGCAGCACTCGGGATTCCATATTCTGTATTATATTTTGCTGGAATCATCACAGGCGTGGCAATTGCGATCATGGCGGTGATAAACATCGTCCATGCGCTGAAAAATCCATCTGAAATATCAGAGATTGTTACGATGAGCACTTCGGATGATGATGAGATCGCTGCAGAGGCAAAAGATGGTGCAGAGAATCTTTCGGATGAAGAATATGCAAGAAGACTGAGAGAAGAGGGAGGAAAATAACATGACATTAGTAATATTTTTAGCTGCCCTGATCGGTGGTATGCTGATTGGACTTCCAATCTGCTTCGCACTTTTATTCAGTGGTGTTTGTATGATGTTATATCTGAATGGCTTTAATGCCCAGATTTTATCACAGAATTTATTTTCTGGTGCAGATTCCTTTTCCATGATGGCAGTTCCGTTTTTTATCATGGCAGGTGAATTTATGAACCGCGGCGGTATTACAAAGCGTATTGTAAATGCAGCGAATGCGATTATCGGACATGTCCGCGGCGGACTGGGCTATGTTGCAATCATGGCAATTCTCTTATTTGCAAGTATGATCGGATCAGCTGTTGCTTCCACTGCATTCCTTGGAGCGATCCTCATTCCTATGATGGTACGTGCCGGTTATAAGCGTGATACCTGTACCGGACTGATCGCAGCAGGAAATATTTTATCGCCGATCATGCCGCCGTCTGTACCAATGATTATCTTTGGCGTGCAGGCAGGTGTTTCCGTTACAAAATTATTTATGGGTGGTATTGCACCGGCTGTATATTTATCAGGTGCTTTGTGTGTATTATGGTTCTTTATTGCGAAAAAAGACAACCTCGCAAAAGCAGAGAGACAGTCTGCAAAACAGGTTGCAAAAGCATTGCTTGACGGACTTTGGGCATTGATTCTTCCGGTGTTTATTCTTGTTGGACTGCGCAGTGGTAAATTTACACCGACAGAGGCTGGAGTTATCGCAGCAGTATATGCATTAGTGATCGGACTGTTTGTATACAAAGAATTAAAAATCAGCATGCTGATGGAATGCCTTGTTTCTGCGGCAAAGTCATCTTCTGTAATCATGTTTCTTGCTGCAGCAGCAATGGTATCTTCTTGGATGATGACAGTGGCAAATGTTCCATCCATTGTTACGGGAATTTTAGCACCATTTATTGAGCATCCAGTAGCATTAATGCTAATTATCTGCCTGATCGTGCTCCTTGTTGGAACTTCCATGGATGTAACGCCTACCATTATGATCCTGACACCTGTATTACTGCCGGCAGTGAAAGCAGCAGGAATCGATGTTGCATATTTTGGAGTGGTATTTATCTTAATGACGGTTTTAGGTTTACTTACACCACCGGTAGGAACAGTATTAAATGTTGCCTGCGGCGCAGGAAAGATCAACATGGAGAGAATGGTAAAATCGATATGGCCGTTCCTTCTGGCTGAGGTAGTGATATTACTGCTTATGGTTTTGTTCCCGTCTCTTGTGACGGTTCCGATGAACTTTTTCCTCGGATAAATCAGTGATTGCGGAGTTTTGATTCAGGTTAAAACTTCGCAGTTGTTTTTGAATATAACAGATAGAAATGGAGATCAGAAAAATGGAAATGACAATGAGATGGTTCGGAAAAGATTATGATACCGTCACCTTGGAACAGATAAAACAGACACGCTATGCAACCGGGATCATTACTACATTATATAATAAAATGCCGGGAGAAGTGTGGAATCTGGATGAAATTCTTGCAATGAAAAAAGAGGTTGAGGACGCAGGCCTTCATCTGGCAGGAATTGAGAGTGTCAATGTCAGCGATGCGATCAAGACAGGCGGAGCGGGCAGAGACCATGATATCCAGGCATATATTGAGACATTGGAAAATCTCGGAAAAGCAGATATCCATATGGTTTGCTATAACTTCATGCCGGTATTTGACTGGACAAGAACAGAACTTGACCGTGTGAGAGAAGATGGTTCTACGGTAATGGCATATAATCAGGATGCAATTGATAAAATGGACCCGGAGAAAATGTTTGATGCAATCAAAGATGACATGAATGGAACAGTCATGCCGGGCTGGGAGCCGGAGCGAATGGCAAAAATCAAGGATTTATTTGCATTATATAAAGGAATCGATGAGGATCAGCTTTTTGAGAATCTGAAATATTTTCTGGAAGCAATCATGCCGGTTTGCGACAAATATGATATAAATATGGCAATTCACCCGGATGATCCGGGCTGGAGTGTGTTCGGTCTGCCGAGAATCATTTCATCACAGGAAAAATTAAAACGAATGATGGATATGGTGCCAAATAAACATAACGGTGTGACATTCTGCATGGGCTCGTATGGAACAAACTTAAATAACGACCTGATCGCAACCATTCATATGTTAAAAGGCAGAATCCATTTTGCACATATCAGAAACCTGAGATTTAACGACGGAATGAGAGACTTTGAGGAGAGCGCACATCTCAGCGAGGATGGCACATTTGATATGTATGCTGTTATCAAAGCACTTTATGAAGATGGATTTGATGGACCGATCCGTCCGGATCACGGAAGAATGATCTGGGGAGAAAAAGCAATGCCGGGGTATGGACTTTATGACCGTGCATTAGGCGCAGCATATCTTCGCGGACTGTGGGAAGCTGCAAAAAAGGAAGGAGAGCAGAGATGAAACTGACATTACAGGGTTTGCAGGAAAAAGAACAGTGGAAAAACGCAGGAATCGGACTTCCTTCTTATGATATTGAAAAAGTGGCAGAAGAGACAAAGAAAAACCCGGTGTGGGTACATTTTGGAGCCGGAAATATTTTCCGTATTTTTATCGGAGGGATCGCAGATACACTGATATCTTCCGGAGAGATGAAAAAAGGGATTACCTGTGTGGAAACGTTTGATTTCGATGTGGTAGATAAAATATACAGACCGTATGATAACCTCGTTTTAGCTGTGACATTAAAAGCCGACGGCTCAACGGATAAAAAGGTGCTAGGTTCTCTGGCAGAGGCAATCAAAGCGCAGTCAGAAGTGCCGGAGGAGTGGGATCGGTTAAAAGAAATCTTTTCCGATAAAAATCTCCAGATGATCTCATTTACCATCACGGAGAAAGGATATGCGTTGAAGGGAGTGGATGGAAATTATTTTCCATTTATTCAGAAAGATATTGACAACGGACCTGAAAAACCGGTGTCTGCAATGGCGGTTGTCTGCGCATTGCTGTACGAGCGTTTTCAGGCAGGAAAGGCTCCTCTTGCAGTAGTTTCCATGGATAACTGCTCTCACAATGGAGAAAAATTAAGAAATTCCATTCTGACTATGGCAAAAGAGTGGGAGAAAAAAGGATATGTAACAGGCGAGTTTGTAAATTACATTTCAGATGAAGATCAGGTGTCATTCCCATGGTCAATGATCGATAAGATCACCCCAAGACCGGCAGAATCCGTCTGCAGATCTTTGGAGGAACTTGGCATTGAGGATATTGCACCGGTCATCACTTCAAAAAATACATACATAGCGCCGTTTGTAAACGCAGAGGGACCACAGTATCTTGTGATCGAAGATCATTTTCCGAATGGCAGACCTGCATTGGAAAAGGCAGGCGTCTATATGACAGACCGGGATACTGTAAATAAAGTAGAGCGCATGAAAGTTACAACCTGCTTAAATCCACTGCATACAGCACTTGCAGTCTACGGATGCGTTTTAGGTTATACCCTGATCGCAGACGAAATGAAAGATGAGGAACTGAACAGGCTTGTCCATGAAATCGGTCCTGTAGAGGGAATGCCGGTGGTTACAGATCCGGGTATCTTATCGCCGGAAGCTTTTGTGGATGAAGTTATCAATGTGCGTATTCCAAATCCGTTTATGCCGGATACACCGCAGCGTATCGCAACAGATACCTCCCAGAAAGTGGGCATTCGCTATGGCGAAACGATCAAAGCCTATGTGGCTCAGTATGGGGATGCGAAGAAGTTAAAAGCAATTCCACTTGCAATTGCAGGATGGTGCAGATATTTGCTTGGCGTCGATGATAAGGGAGAAAAGTTTGAATTATCTTCTGATCCAATGCTTGCAGAATTAACAGCTGCCTTAAAAGATGTAAAATTTGGTGAGAAAGAATCCTATACAGGACAGTTAAAGAGTATTTTATCCAATGAAAATATTTTCGGCATCGATCTTTACAAAGCCGGTATCGGAGAGAAAATTGAAGAATTATTTGTAAAAGAAATCGCAGGCCCGGGCGCAGTGCGCAAGACCTTGAAAGAAAATCTGACAGATTAAACAAATCAAAAACTAAGCCAGAGGAAAAACATGAAAATTCCTCTGGCTTAATTTTTTTAAATCCCTTGACAGAATATAAGCAATCCGTTACTCTAAAAATGCGTAAAGCAAAAATCTTTTTTTATCAAATGAGTGAAATCATATATGCTGGATCGGCATGGATTCCCAATATCCACAACTATATAGCAAATGGTAAGTGAACATGAGTTTATTATTGAAAGAAAAATGCAGTACATAGTATAATAGAAGGAGAATATTATTGTTAGAAGAAAAAAGAAATAACAAACCAGATGTAGTATTAAAAAAGTATTGGGAAAACAAGGAACGGTTTTCAGATTTTTTTAATGCGGTTCTGTTTGATGGAAAAACGGTTATCAGACCGGAAGAATTAGAAGATTTAGATACAGATGAATCTTCTATATTGGAGCATAAAAATTATGCAGAAACACTGAAAGCTTCACGGGATAATATTGCAATTTGCAAGAAATCTACCAGATATGGGATCAATTTTGTGATGCTTGGGATGGAGAGTCAGGAACATATTCATTACGCAATGCCTATGAGAATAATGGGTTATGACTATGGAGCATACAAAAAGCAGTATGATAATAATGCAGCAAAGTATAAGAATGGCAAGGGATTATCTTCGGATGAATTTTTGTCTAAAATGAGAAAAACAGACAAATTTATACCAGTGATCACGGCTGTTATTTATTATGGTGAACGATCGTGGGATGGCGCAGTATCATTACATGGGATGTTAGATATTCCCAAGCAATTCAGTCGTTATGTAAATGATTATAAAATGATATTGATCGAGGCTGGAAATAATAATTTAAAGTTACATAATGTCAACAACAGAGACTTGTTCAATTTAGTGGGAATGTTGATCAATAAAAGGGAGACACCTGGAAAAAGAAAAGAGCAGGCGATTCATTATGTTAAAAAGAATCATGTCGATACAACTGTGATCAGGACAGTGACAAGTGTAATGAACAGTAAACTGGATTATCAATTATTGGAGCGGAAAGGAGAAAATGAAATGTTTACCGTATTTGAAGAGACATGGAAAGAGGGAGAACAGGCAGGAAGAGCGGAAGGAAGAGCGGAAGAAATCATTGCGGCAGGATATGAATTTGGTCTTTCAGAGAAAACCATTTTAGAACGTTTACAGAAAAAACTTGCAATAACTCCGCAGCAAGCCCAGGAATATCTTGCAACTTACACAAAAGAGACCGAGCAGCGTTGCTAAATTATAAATGCTGCGTCGTTTATTAGAAGAACTACTATAAAACCTCTGATTTTTCAAAAATTAGTTCTTTTTATAACACTTTATGTAACGCCCTGAATGTTATAGTTAGTATAACAAAAAGGATAAATATGTTTTTTTGCAGCCTTGGCAAAAGTGCAGCGAGATAAACATTAAAATGGAAGGAAGAGGTTTACACAGATGAAAAAGGAAATGATGGAAAACGCTACAGGCGTAAAATTAACCAAAAAAGCCAGCAAAAACGTGATCAGATCATTATCGGTCGGACTGGCAGCAATGATGGCATTATCTACTCCGATTGCAGCATTTGCTGAGGATGCAGATGGACAGAATAGCAGTGAAACAACACCGGAAGAGAGTACAACAACTGTAACAACACAGAAATCTGCAGCAGAACAGGTGGGAGAAGTTCAGAAAGCCGCTGAAGAAACGAGCAAAACAACAGAAGCAGCAAAGGATGCGGTAAATGCAGCAGTTGATACAACAATTGCGGATGACAGTGGCGCAGACCAGACAACAAAAGATGCAGCAGGTGAATTAGATACTACCGCAAACGGAACCTTCGAAGGCGGTACAGATGTGAATGTGGCAGAAGAAATGGTTGACAAAACAATGGATCGCATAGACGAAGCGTCAGATGCCGCAGCAAAAACCGATGCAGCTCTTAAAGAGGCAGATCAAAAAGCAGATGAGGCAAATACAATTGCGGATGATGCACAGAAAGAGCAGCAGGAAGCACAAGACGCATTTGATAAAGCACAAGCCGGAATTGATTCTGCAACAGACATTGAGGATGCGAAGAATGCTTACGATCAGGCAGCTGGTATTGTAGGCGATGCACAGAAAGCGTATGAGACTGCCAAAGCAGCTTATGACAGCAAAGTAGCCGAATACAATACAGCGTTAGACGAGCTTAAGGCGGCACAGGCAGCTTATGATACAGCAGTTGCCGAAGCAAGTACCGAGGCAGCGGCAGCCGCAGCAAATCTTGCAGCAGTTCAGGAGAAAGCGAAGGCTCTTCAGGAGGCAGCAGAGGAAGCAAAAACAGCAATTCCGGAGCTTACCGATGCACAGAAAGCAGCACTTGAGATCATCGCTCTGGAAAAAGAACGTGCAGGGGATACCTCCACAAACTGGAGAAAAGAAGATGAGCTGTTCAAAGTGATCCTTAAGAATTACTACATTCCGGAACTTGCCAAGGGAGAACTTGTTGACTGCAAGTGGACCTGGAATCGGAATGATAACAAAAACTATTGTGAGGTGACTTACAAAGATGTGGCAGGTGACACACAAACCGTATATCTGAACTACAAGCTCAACGATACCCGCGATGATCTTGTTATTTTCGAGAAGGCAGAAGAAGTGGTTTCCTATGATGTGAAGGGCACAGACGGAAGCCTTGCATTCAATATCAATGCAGAGAACTTCCCGGCAGATAAGCTTCAGAATGATCAGGATACCGCAGTTTATGAGAATAACGGAGTGGTATACACAATCGTAAATATAGGTGGACAGTTCTATGTGGTCGACTCAGCTTCTAAGGATGTCGAGGTGAACAATAACTACAACAGCGAACAATATGAAATTACCGGTGAGAAAAAGATCACCTATTCAGTGGATGAAAATGGCAAGTTGGTCAAAACGGTAAAACAAAACGTTTCCAAGATTACATACACGGAAACTAAATTATCTTCTGATAAGACATATGACAATGTTGAGGCAGCAGAAAAGGATCTGGCCGATAAAAAAGCAGCATTGAAAGACGGAGATAAAGATGTCGAGACGTCCATGAGCGCAACAGCGACTGCAGATGTGACCGTAAGCCAGAAAACCACATTTACGACAACCATTGATTTATCGAAAATTGTTGTTGAAATGAAAAAAATCGATAATGATCGCGATAAATACGAGAAGAAAAATGCCGAGATCGCAGCAAACGAACTTTTAGCTCAATTCACCAACCAAGAGGCGTTACAGAAACTGCTTGGGGGCGATTATAAGATTGAAAGTATTAATGCAGATCATGCAAAAGTGAATGATACAGATAAGTACAAAAATACTTCCGGCAGAGTGGTAGATTGGGGAGCAGATTCTGCTGCCTATAAAAATGTATTTTCAGGCACGATCGTTATCACTTATTCCCAGACAGTAAAAGCAGACGCACACGCTGAGGAATCCAAGACAAATGCTGTAAATGCAGCAAAGAATAAAAATCTGGAAGATTTAAAAGATCAGGTGTATAATGCTGCAAAAGCAGATGCAGAAAAGAAACTTGGAGCTGCAGTGTCCCAGAATAAGAAGATCGTAGACAACCTGAAAGATGGCGAAATGCATATTAACGGATATAAAGGTTGGAACGGAAAACACGATCCTAACGTAGCAATCAAAATCCATTATGCCGATGACACATTCACAGAGGGAGAGAAGACAACGGATCAGGCAGTTGTTGACGAGAAGAACAGCTCCACAACCTTATCCGTTTCCTACACCGGAACTTATCAGCAGAAAAATTCCAAAGATCTTGGTGCGCAGACCGTGGAAACACAGAAATACAATCAGACTGCCAAGGCAGAGGAAAAAACAGCTTATACAAGCAACAAATATTATGATGAATATAAGAAAACAGGAGAAATCAATGAAGGAATCTGGCTCACCGGAAAAGATGATAATCGTTTCCCGGGACATGACAGCTTAAAGAGCTTCTATGATTTCAAAGATGCAGCATTAAAAGCGGAGGCTGAAAGAGCAGAGAAAGTAGCAAAAGCGGATGCGATCATTGACGCAGCAAAGAATGCGGTGGAAAAAGTTGATAAAGCAAAAGCAGATGCGGACAGCTTAAAGGATAAGCTTACAGCACTTCTTGCAAGCCAGAACTACACAGCAGATCAGGTAAAAGAGTTAGAGGGACAGATCAGCGCGGCAGAGACAAAATTAAAAGAGGCACAGGGAAAAGCTGATAAGTTAAATGAAGCATTAAATGAGTTAGAAGGACAGCGTGATTCTAAGATCACAGAACTCACCCCTGCACCGGCTCCGGGCGAAGGCGGTTCCACAACGACACCGGGCGGCACAACTACCCCATCCGGCACTGAGACCACACCGGGCGGCGCAGCCACAACACCTGCAGCAGCGGCTCCGGCTAGTGCAGCCACAACCGTTACAATGGTCACAGCAGAAGCAGCACCGGTTGAGATCGCAGAGACACCGGTAGCGCTTGCAGCAGCTGCAACACCAGCGGCAGTAACGAGAACAGCAGCGGTTGCAAATGCAAATGCCGCAGCTGATGCTGACACAGATGCGGACGCTGACACAGATGTGACAATTGCGGACGAGGAGACACCTCTTGCAGCGAACGGAGCGCAGGAGAGCACGACAATTGGCGATGAAGAAACTCCACTTGCAGCAGAAGCTGGCGCAGTGGAAAACATGCAGCAGGAGAAAATGTCCTGGTGGTGGTTACTCATCATTGCACTTCTTGGTGTAACCGGCGAGGAAATGTACCGCAGAAATAAAAAGAAAAAAGCAGAAGCAGCTCAGAAAGATGAGAAATAAATTTTAACAGTAAGGCGCATCCAAAAGGTGCGCCTTTTCTAAAACATCCATTGCAAAAAAATAAAATACGGAGTATTCTGAAAACAGGAAAAATATGATCCGTAATTTGTATACAAGGAAACAAAATCTATGAAAAAAAATAAAATACTCATAATCTGCATGCTTCTTGGCATAATGCTCCTGACTTCCTGCAGAAAAACAGATCATCAGGATCAGGCGCCAGTCGCCACAGAGCAGACATCCGGAGACAGCCGGCAAACGACAGAAGAACCTGCGGAAACCGTCGGCGGATCGGAAGAGTCAACGGAAGCAGCCGGGACAGCCCAAGCGGCAGCAAAAGCCGTGGAAAGCACAGAATCTTCTGAATATGCAGAACGTAAAAGCATCATCATCACAGCCACAAACGAGTGCGGCATCGACATTGGGATGTTTTCTGTGATCGATCCGATCAGCGGCGAACAGTACAATATCAGTGCAATCGCAGATGGACAGTCTGTTTCCATGCCGGTAGAGTGGCCGGTGGAGATTACAGATTTTCAGTGGGCGCTTTATAATCAGAACGGTGAACTCTGCGTTGAGGCAACCACAGATATCAGCCAGGCGGAGAGCGGAGTGACATTGCTTCTCACCGGAGACGGAAATCTGGATGATGTACAGGAGATTTTTGAATAATGCAGACAATCTGATACAGACAATTCTGCCTGTACAGGGCAGTCAGGACAGAAATGATAAAAACAGGGGGTACTCATGGAAGAAAGAAGAGAAATATCGAGGGTAGAATACAAGACAAATGGTGTTGTCGTAATCTGCGATACACAGGAAAAAATTTACGTGGATGTGAAAGACATCAGTCCGTTAGGCATGGGAATCTGTGTGCCGGAGGGGCATGAAGGCCTTCTCGGAAAACAGGTGATCATTGTGGCAGAAACACTGATCATGTATGCGGAGGTTTCCCGCGAAGAAAAGCAGGAAGACGGCTCCACATTCATTGGTGTGCATGCGATAAAATTTACAGATGACGTTCTGCAGTATCTGTTTTCACACATTGGCTGATGAAACTAATCTTCTAAGCTCGCAGTTCCCGAGCAGCTGATCCCAGAAATGTTCAAGAGGAATCTCTTCATACTGGCAGATCAGGCTGCAGTCTAAGGCTCCATGGGCAACGATCAGTACGTTTTTTCCGGAAACAACTTCCGGCGTTAAAACATCGTGGATAAAAGAGCCGCTGCGGGCATACAAATGCTCAAGACTTTCCGCACCATCTACAGCATGATAATGGACAGGATCATGGAACAACGTATATACCGGACATTCCGGTTTCTGTGTGACATGTTCTGTTCCTTCATACATGCCAAATCCCATCTCGCGGAGACGGTCGTCCGTCAGGATCGGTGTGCCGCTCCCTTCCAGAAAAATTTCAGCAGTCTCCTGCGCACGCTGTAAGGGAGAACAATAGCAGATATCAAATCGCAGATCCCCATACTTTTTCCGCGCGTCTCTCGCCATCTGGCGACCTTCTTCATTTAAAGGAATATCTTCGCTTCCCTGCAGGCGGTGGACTGCATTCCAGTCAGTTTTTCCGTGTCTCATGATATATAACATAATAAACAATATCCTTTCTTCTTATAATAGTAAAAATCATAAACGCATTGCGGACTCAATTCCCGGTGCGATTGAATTATATCCTATATTTTGTTAAAATGAAACCCTGATCAGAAAACAGCACCGGCACAACGCAGGAAATTGCATGACAGCTATTAATTTTACAGGAAAACTACCGATATATGAGTTAGAAAAATAAGCGTTCCGGCATTTACAGAGATCCGGACCGCAACCATGGAAGAACACAGGCTTATGCACACGGAGGTGTAGAACAATGGCAATAGAGGCTATGAAAGGGGCAGGAATGTCCTACGCGGGAAGTTCATCCGCATCAGATGTAAAAGCAGAGAGTCAGGCAAAAGTGGAAACTGCATCCAACGCAGCAGCTTCTGACGATCTCATGAAGAAAACCATTCAGATCGACACGAAAGAGACTGACAAAAACGGCAAAGACGGAAACCGGGACGACAGTCAGGCAAAGCAGACGATCTCCGAGAATTCCCAGATCAGGAAAGCAGTTGACGAGATCAATAAGAAGGCGCACAATTCCGAGGCAGTCTTCGGAATCCATGAAGCAACCAACCGTGTCACCATCAAGATCGTTGACAAAGACACGAAGAAAGTCCTGAAAGAATATCCGCCGGAGAAAACTCTGGACATGATCGCAAAAGTCTGGGAGATGGCAGGATTATTAGTGGATAAGAAACTGTAGATCACTGTCCAAAAGACAGGAACAGCAATAGACAAGTGACAGATGCAAACAGAAAATGATATAAATAAGTTACAAAACTGAAAGGAGCAGGATTATGCCAATCAGAATCACAGGTTTGAACTCGGGATTAGATACTGAGTCCATTATCTCAGCGCTTGTATCTTCTTATAGTTACAAGACGAACAAGTATAAAAAAGCACAGACAAAATTATCATGGAAGCAGGAGGCATGGAGTACCTTAAACTCTAAGGTGTACAGTTTCTACAACAATGTTGGTAAATTAAAAATGTCATCTGCCTACAATATGCGTACGGCAAGCGTATCCGACAGCACAAAAGCGAAGGTGAGTGCAGCAAGTGGGGCGACCAACGGCGTACAGTCTCTGGAGGTCTTAGAGGTTGCCAAAAGTGATTATCTGACCGGCGGAAAGATTTCGATCAAAGATGCATCCGGTGCGGAAGATAAGACAAAAACTGTTTCATCAGCGTCCACTTTAAGCGAACTGGGATATACCGGAACCGGTACGGTCGAAGTTACCAATAAAGAAACCGGAAAGACAACAAGCATCAGCGTGACCGGTGACACAAAGATCAGCGACTTTGTGAAATCTCTGTCAGATGCAGGTGTGAAAGCCAGCTTTGATGAGAAAAACGGCAGATTATTTGTAAGTTCAGCAAAGACCGGTACAGAAAACGGTTTTGAACTGAAATCAAAGAATGCAGACGGCGATAAGGCGTTGCTGGCATTGGGACTGGCAATGACATCTACCGTATCAGATACCGGCGCAAAAGTGAATGACGATAACAACTGGTCGGCGGCATCGGATGCGAAGATCAAACTGAATGGTGCAGAATACACTTCATCTACCAACGAGTTCGCTGTAAATGGTCTTTCTGTCACAGCACTTGCCAAGACGAGTGGAGAGATTTCTGTAACCGTAGCTACAGACAGTGAGGGAATCTATGAGCAGGTCAAGGATCTGCTCAGCCAGTACAACTCACTTATTAACGAGATGAACAAGTTATACAATGCAGATTCGGCAAAAGGATATGAGCCGCTGACAGATGATGAAAAGGATTCCATGAGTGATACGGAAGTGGAGAAATGGGAGGCAAAAGTCAAAGATTCCCTGCTCCGCAGAGATGATTCGTTAGAGAGCCTGATCTCGTCCATGACAACGGCGATGTCCAAGGGATATGAAGTCAATGGAAAGACATACTATCTTACTTCTTTTGGAATTTCAACACTTGGTTATATGAATTCTGCAAAGAATGAACAGTATGCATACCATATCAATGGGGATGAGGATGACAGCGCAACTTCCGGAAAGGAAGACAAACTGCTGGCAGCGATCAAAGAAGATCCGGATTCTGTGGCGGGATTCATGCAACAGCTTGCAACAGGATTATATGATTCTATTGATAAGAAAATGAAGACATCCACTTTAAGCAGTATATTTAAAGTATACAATGATAAGGAGATGGCTTCGGAATACAGCGATTATACAACCACGATCAAAAAGTGGGAGGATAAGCTGTCTGAAAAGGAGGATTACTACTACAAGAAGTTCTCGGCGATGGAAACAGCGCTGGCAAAACTCAATTCACAGACATCTTCTTTATCCGGTCTGTTTGGATCATGATAACAGGACAATTAACCTGCGGCATTGCCGCAGGTTAAATCTGCATAAAGAAAAAAAGAAAACACATGGAGGTATTTTCACATGCTTAATCATAATGGCTATGCTGCGTATGCGAATAGCAAAATTATGACCGCATCACCTGCGGAACTGACACTTATGCTCTATGACGGAGCAATCAAATTCTGTAACATAGCAATTGCAGGGATTGAGGAAAACAATATCGAGAAAGCACATAACAACATCCGGAAAGTTGAGGATATCATCTCCGAGTTTCAGGCAACATTAAATCATAAATATGCAACAGCTGATGATTTTAATAATGTATATGTCTATTTGAAAGAACGCCTGATCGAGGCAAATATGAAAAAAGACAAAGAAATCCTGGAAGAAGTATTAAAACATCTCAGAACCATGCGCGATACATGGAAAGAAGTGATGAAACTGGCTGCCAGCCAGAGATAACCGGAAGGAGAAAGTAATACATCGTGACAGATAATTACATTGGAATCATGATCGAAAGCCTCCGGCGCAAAAAGGATGTCCTGACAGATATATTAAAACTTAGCGAGGAACAAAGTCTTCTGCTGGATGATCCTAATTTAGAACCGGACACATTTGAAAAAAACGTGAATCGGAAAGCGGCTCTGATCGACAAATTAGAGCAGCTTGACACGGGCTTCGAAAGTTTATATGACAAAGTAAAAGAAGAACTTGAGAGCAACAGAGACATCCATAAAGAGCAGATCAGGCAGATGCAGGAACTGATCAGGGCACTTACCGAATTGAATATGCAGATTCAGGCAACAGAAGCAAGAAATAAGGAAAAGGCAACAGCCAAGTTTGCTTATATCAGGCAGCAGGCAAAGGAAATCCGCAGTAGCCAGAAGATCGTCAAAGAATATTATAATAATATGATGCATAAGGCGTATAATGAGCCGCATTTTTTGGATAATAAGAAGTAGAAACTATACTGTCAAGTGTTTTTTTGAAAAAATATGAAAAACATCTTGAACTAAAAAGCTTACTTGTGCTAAAATATGTGCATCGATTTTGAAAACGAGGAAGGGCATATGAACAATAAGATAACACGATATAAGGTTTCTTATCACGGGTTAGATGCAGACAAATGGATTGAGAATTGCGACTTCCCGGTAAGAATGCAATATGCTACGAACAGTGGTTTTGTTAATGTAGCAGATTTATCACGAAGCAGTCAGAATATATTATCAAAGTTAAAGCATAAAAAACATAATAAATTTGTTAATATTGGAAAGATTGACTATTAAGGAGACTATAACAAAGAGCTGTTATGGTCTCTTTTTTTGGAGAGGTGAATAGAATGTCATTATTTTGCAGAGAAATCATGCTGTACAATGAATTTGTTCCAGCATTGGAACCAGAGAAACATAATTGGGAATACAGAGCATACGGACACTATGACGGAATTGGAATTGGAAAGAAAATTGAATTTCAAAATGGAAGTTCCTTTGAAAAAATATATACGAGCTGCGCAGAAAGCGACAGTGAGAATATGTCATATGCAACGCAGACCTTGCTTGGATTTTTTGAAAACGAGGAAAAGGAACATGAATTTTGGCAGACAGATAAACCATTTTTATACATTGTCTTGTTACAAGTTGTAGACAATGCATCTACGCCGTTTTATAAAGATATGTGCGATGGTAAGTTTTTAAAAAATCAATATAAAGAGATCGGATTAAATGAGAAACAGTGGGAAAGCATCATGGTCCAGCCATACTATTCACTTGACAATAGTGATTTCTTTCTGGCGGTAAAATGTGATTATACCTCCATAGGAACGAAATATATTAATTACTTACATCAAAAGAAAGAAGAAAATACTTTTCAGGTAAAAAACAGTTATAGTATTTTAGGAGTTCAGAGTGCTATGATTGAGAATGGACTTCCTGATGATATCAGCAATGAAAAAATAGATATGATAGAACTCCGAGCTATAGAAAAAGAAGGCGGGTCAATCGGACAGTTATATAAAAAGCTGAGAGAAGAATTTGAGGCTGATAAAAGCATCAAGGTAAGCCGGCTTTCATTGCTGGGAACAGAAGATGAAGCAATTGTCATCACAAATATTTCATGGAGAAAATTACTGCCATTATATAGTAAACACAATGGATTATTGAGCAACAGTTGTGCAAATTATACAAGTGCTATTTCTACGAAGGTCATGTTTCATATTAATGATAATAACGCTGCTGTTATAAAAAACATGGAAAATAACGGTGACGTGAATGAAACAAAAATATGTGATAAGATGTGCAAATTAATCAATGAGATATACAAAGATTGTAATGACGTGCGAAAAATATCAGAAAAAAAGAATTTAATGATGCTTGTTAATTCTCTACGTAGATTTGAAAAAAAGAATCAGCTATTTGCGGATTATAATTTCTTTACATTATTTATGCCGTTGTATGTATTCTTACGGTTACTAAAAAAGGGCAACGATGGGAATACAATCTTCTACTATGAATTTATGAAAAGCATGAGATTGAGAACTCAGAATTTTACAAAATCAGACCGTGTGTTCTCACAAGTGGTAGATTTTAATATGAGATACTTTGATGTTCCGACGAAATTTATAACATTATATAGTGCTTATATTTACAGATTTAAAAAAATGCTGAATTTAAAAAATGCAAAAAACTATGAATTCTTGATTTGCCCAGGTGAAAATGGACAAATGGAAGTCAAGGAGATAATGCCAAGAGTTTCAAACGAGGAAAGATTGTTTTTGGTTGGAGTCCCAGAGAGCCAGATGTATGCCCCTAAGTTGATGTGCATTATGTTGGGGCACGAAATTGCACATTTTGTAGGAACCAGTATCAGGTGTAGGGAGAGCCGGGCAAAAAGTCTGGCAAAAATGTGTGCAAGGATGATCGTATTATCCATGCAGGCATATTTGGCAAATGAAAGTGATGCGGATATTTTGTGGAAAAATACGGGGAAAGCATGGGAAAACTGCGAGTAAAAACTTGTACAGTGGCTGAATTTTTATATAACAAGAATCCAGGATGAAAATTATCTCAAAGAATATTACTATAGTAAAGAGTGCTACAATGAAAAAAATCTGAAATTTAATAAAGAATATTATTGTCATACAAATATGCTGAAAGACACACTTTCTATGTCTATTGCAGAATTTTTGCAGGAAAGAGGAAAGAACACATTTGGCTTTGCAATCCAGAATATGTATGCCAATAATACGGATGAAAAAATAAATAAGCAGCAGTATTTTGAACAAATGGGCGAAAAATTACAGGAATGTATTAACGATTTTGTGGCACCGGTAAAAAAAGGAAATGATATTTTAAATATGCATGGTGGAATAGATCAGTTTATTTATCTGGTGAAAGAATGCTATGCAGATATGATATGTATATTAGCACTTCATTTATCGTTGGCAGATTATTTGCAGGCGTTTATTAGCAACTTGGGAGAAATGGGAAAGCACGCGGATGAGATGGCGGATACAATGTTAATTGCAAGAATTGCAATTGTTATGTGCGTGGTTCGTTATCCAAGAGATAATGAATTGGAAAAATATTCAAATATAAATGAAAAAGAACAACAAATTATATGGGGCTGGGGTGATGATGAATTAGAGAAAATAGAGGAGGAATCAGAGTGCTGTGAACTGGAAGAACTGGCAACGGAATTTTCAGAACATTATATTGCAAACACATATAAAATGGATCTGAAAGCACTAATAAATAATGTGGTTGATATTATCTATGATCAGAAAATATTGAAGGAAATTATTCGGTATTTGTTAAAGTGCCGGGCAGAATATTATAGGGAGATGCTACAGGTTCATAATAAGAAGAATATGGCTGAAATCATGCAATTCTATCGTACAGTTCAGATGGATGATACAGAAAAGATGTTTTCAGAAATAGGAAAAATAATATCCCAATATGAAAAAGATATAAGGGTGGAAATGGGAGAAATGTAAATGGAAGCAACTACAGAGAAAAACGAGTATAAGCTGAAAGATTTTTTGCTGGATGTTTTTGCAAAATACAAGATAAATATAAAGAAACAGGATTTTGACACGATTTTAATTCTGGAGGAAGATAATAAAGAATTCAGAGCGGGGAGAGATCTGGAAGAAAAAGAAGAAAGATATTATGCATCGCCTGATATTAAAAAACCAGATTTTCCGGATTTGAGACAGTTGCCTGCAAAAGAAAAATATGTATTTGAGAATAAAAATACAATGTGGATCATATTTGGAAAAAAAGATATAAAACCAACAGATGAATGCAGTACGTCATTGTATCAGATGTTTCTTGAAGTACTTATAAGGAATCAGGATGCCTTAAGATATACATTTTTGTTTGAATATATCTTGGGAGAACTAGTAAGAAATATTACAGACACGGCACAGGCACTGCTTCAGGAAGAAGATTTTTTAAAAACATTTAATGAAAAAAGAATGTTAATGCAAGAATATGCTGAAGAGAAACAGACTATTGAACGATTCGGAATACAGGGACAAAATAATAGGCTGATTAAAGCAGGAAATTTAAGAATGGTTAGAAAACTGCTGGAAATTTCAAATGAAAATGGAATTGATATTTTGGCAGAAAAAATAAATACTCCGGATGGGAAAACCGCATATGCAGTACAGGCATTATTAAATGCAACGGATGATTCAGACGACGTGGAACAAATATATATTAAATTCAAAGGATATATGCATTGGAGCCTGACTATTGGTAAAAGGGAGGTATTGATATATTATCATGGAGAATACCAGTTAGGTTATGCCAAGGAAGGTGAAAACTATTTAGAGGATATCATAAAATTACAAAAAAGATAACAAGCTGGAACAAGAGGTAAAACGTCTATGTGACATGAACAGAGCAATACCCGTCGAATCAAATTTGAAATATAATAAAACTGAAGAAGGAGAGAATGGATGGCATAAAGCAGCATTTCTTGGAATCTCTAATATGGATGGGGCATTGATTCTGGATTTTGACGGAAATTGCAAAGCAATAAGCTGTATAGTAGATGGAAAAGCAGTGATTCCGGGAAGAGTGGAACGTGGAGCCAGACTGAATTCCATTGAAAATTATGTTGGCTCTAAGAAAAAAGGAATCTGTATTGGGATTGTTATTTCTGAAGATGGAATGGTTAACATTTTACATAATAAAAATCCTAAATATGGAGAATTCCAAAAGAAAAATAAAAAAAGGGGTTAAGTATCTTTCACTTATGCCGATATACAATGCAAGTAAGCAAAGAATGCTACTTCGTGAAATCCGAAATGAAGCGTACGGTCAGAGTAGGAACGTTCACAAATAAAACAAATCTACTTCAGCATGGATGCTGAAGCCCAATTCAAGGAGGAAAAATATTATGGCAATGGTAGTACAGCACAATCTTACAGCGATGAACGCTAATCGTCAGTTAGGAATCACAACAGGAGCTCAGGCAAAATCTTCAGAGAAATTATCTTCTGGTTACAGAATTAACCGTGCAGGTGATGATGCTGCTGGTTTAAAAATTTCTGAGAAAATGAGAAGCCAGATCCGTGGTCTTGACAAAGCTTCTTCTAATGCACAGGATGGTGTATCTTTAATTCAGACAGCAGAAGGTGCTTTAAATGAAGCTCATTCTATCTTACAGAGAATGAATGAATTAGCAGTTCAGGGTGCTAATGATACAAACCAGTCTATTGACCGTGATGCAATTAACCAGGAGTTAGACGCATTAACAGAAGAGTTAGATAGAATTTCTGAGACAACTCAGTTCAACAAACAGAACTTATTAGATGGTTCTTTCACAGATAAGAACCTTCAGGTTGGAGCAAATACAAATCAGAAGATTTCTTTAAGCATTGATAATATGAATGCTGCTACATTAGGATTAAAGAGCATTTCGTATCAGACTACAGAAACAGGTACAGCACCAACTAAGGTTAAATATCAGGGACAAGAATATACATACAACACAGCAGCTACACAATCTAAAAATATTCATGATGCTATTTCAACTTTCAAAAATGGAGCGTCAACAGCATTGACATCTACAACATTTGCGCAGAAATATGATGCGACAACAGGTAGCGTTTATTTCTTAGGAAAAAACAAAGATGGTGTTGATACACGATTTACAGCAGCTTCATTGGCCATGAAGTCTACTAATACATATAATAAACAGCAGATTTCAAATGATATTACAGCAAACTTCAAGGACTATGTTGTAACTTCTAACAGCAAAGCAGCTGCAAGCAAAGCAATTCAGGTTGGTGGACCAAGCGTTGCTGATTACAATACAGCAAATGCTACATTGTCCGCTGTACAGAATGCAATTAATAAAGTATCTACTCAGCGTTCTGCACTTGGTGCATTACAGAATAGGTTAGAGCATACAATTGCTAACCTTGACAATGTATCTGAGAATACTCAGTCAGCAGAATCTCGTATTCGTGACACAGATATGGCTGACGAAATGGTTGAGTACAGCAAGAACAATATTCTTGCTCAGGCAGGACAGTCTATGCTTGCTCAGGCAAATCAGTCTACTCAGGGTGTATTATCCTTATTACAGTAAGCATAAAGGTAAATACAAAAGTAAAAAAGGGAGTCTTGTGACTCCCTTTTTTCATAAGGAAACGATGATATGAATTACAATGAATTATATAATAAAATTCGGGAAATTAATGTACAAGAACTCGTATATGGAAAACACAAAGTACAAGATGAAATGAGAAAAATTTTGCCGCAAATTCAACAGTTCCTACAAGCATTACTAGGAATGGAATGGGAGAAAGAAATTAGAAATAGTGTGACGTATGATGTTATGGAGATAATGAAGGATATTCTGTCTGCGTACGAAAATGACGATGAAGTCTTACTTATAGATGCAACTGCATATGGAGTGCAAGAATATTTGAAGTATTTTGTATCAGAAGAACTATTGAATGGAAACAAAGATGAAAAATTATAAGTTAGAAAACAATTTAAGAGTCTGGGAAAAAAAATATCCTGGAAGTAGAATTGAAATAGAAGAAAAATATAGGGATTGGAAAACAAAACAAAGAAAAGATTCAGGTATATTTGCCATTACAGAATTATCGTCAGATGGAAATGTTATCCTAAAAGTGACGAAAGATGGTAAGTCAAGATATTTGGGGGGTAGAAGAAATAGTACCGAACCTGTTGATGTATGGTATCAGACGCTTGGTCAGATAGAAGAGTCTGCTATGTTCTTTTTTGGAGGTATTGGAAATCCATTATATATTAAAAAAATTATTGAAAATAATAAAACAAATAATATGAGTGTGATCATTTATGAACCTTCAAAGGAGATTTTTTTTACTATACTAGAAAGCATTGACCTTACAGAGATACTTGAGAGTAATGTAGACTGCATTTTTGTTGTAGAGGAAGTTACTGGAATAAAAATTAATGATGTCATTAAGAAGATGATTTCAGTTATTATGTTGGAACATGTGAGAACTATCATTTTGCCAAATTACAATCGGATATTTTCAAAAGAAATGCTGAGCTTCGCTAAAGATATTTGTCGACAATGTGATGTTTGTGCAGCTGCAATCAATACACAAGTATGTTTTTCTAATGTGTATGCGATGAATATGTTTGCAAACGCACCATTCTTATTAGATGCATACAAAACAAAACAATTGACAGAAGTAATACCAAGGGATATGCCTGCTATCGTGGTGGCAGCAGGTCCGTCCTTAAATAAAAATATTGATGAATTAAAACGTGCAAAGGGAAAGGCTTTTATTATTGCAGTGGACACGGCAATCAAGCCTCTTTTAAAAAAGGGGATTATTCCAGATATGTTTGCAATTGTAGATGGAAAAAAGCCAATTGAACTTGTGCAGAATGAAGAAGTAAAGAAGATACCACTTTTGACATCAATTTCTGCCTCACATGACGTATTAGAGTATCATACAGGAATGAAGTTTTTTTATAATGAGGGAGATATTTATATTAATTCTATGTTTTTTATGAACGGAAAGATATTAGAGCCACTTGCATGTGGAGGCTCAGTTGCCACAGCTGCGTTTGCACTTGCATTTATGGTAGGAATCAACACTGTTATACTAGTAGGACAGGATTTGGCACTTACAGGGAATAAAACGCATGCTGATGGAACATTCGAAGAAAAGATGGAGGAAATTGACACTTCAAATTGTATAATGGTTCCTGGAAATGTGGATGATAAAGTACCTACTCGTATGGACTTTAAATTGTATCTTGACTGGTATAATGAGTATATAAAAGAATGCATAGAATACAGAAATAATTTCAGAGTTATCAATGCGACAGAAGGTGGAGCTAAAATAGAAAATACTGAGATTATGAGTCTGAAGGAGGCGATTGATAAAGAATGTGTAAAAGAAGTAAATATACAGGAGAGATTAAGTAGGTTGAAACCTGTATTAAATGAGGAAGAAAGGCAGAGAGCATTAGAGTATTTAAAGAAGACACCCGAACATTATAGACAGATGAAAGAAGATGCACTGTCAATAAATCAGTTGTATCATCGACTAGATAAAATATGTTCAAAAGATAGCATGAGCTTGAAAACATATGAAAACATATTGAAAAAAATAAAAAAACTTACAAACAAAATTGAAAATAACAGTATTTATTATGAACCAATAAAAGAAACGCTTGCACTTGCAAATTACGTTGTGCAGAGTGAAATTTTTAATGGAAAAGATTCTTTAAAAGAAGAAGGTAAGGAAATTGCAAGACAGGGAATTATTTACACAGATATGGTAAGACAATGCGCAGAATTATTTGAAGAATATACGACAGAGACAGTAGGAAAGGCAAAATAATTATTAAAAAGTTATTGGAGGTATACAGCGTGGAAAAAATGCTTAGTATTTTAAAATATTTTTATGAAAATGCAGATGTTTTAAAAAAAATTGAAAATGCAGAATTAAGGGATGTCATTAGTATGACAATGCTTATTATGAATGAAAACAAAGATTTTGAGAAAAAAAAGCAAGCATTTATTGTATCAGGAAAAGTGGCTCAGTGTGGAAAACTGCCAATACAAGAAAGATGGGCAGTGTATTGGAGTATGGTTTATAGAGCATTTGTAGATAATGATTATGTAGAAGTAAAAGATATGTTAGATGAAGTATATCTTTCTATTTATAATACAGTTGCATCTTTTATGCCAGAGCAGTTAAAAAAGGATGATATGATAAAAGAAAAAAATGGAATAGTAGTAATAGTAACTAGCCAATTTTTATCAGAAGGGCATGCACCAACACGAAGGATTCTAGACTATTCCTATACTATGCAAAAAAAACTGGGAAAGAAAATTATTATTATAAATGATTGTGGGATGCGATATCAACACTATGAATATATGCAGGAAAATGTGTCGTTTAATTGTATTGATGAACTCAGTGAAAAAGATATCATTCATTATAAGGATACAGAGTTTAAGTTTTATCAAACAAAGTCTGTAATGCCGGATCTACAGGAAATCGGTAATATAGTGTGGAATATAAAAAAATTGTCACCAGAGTTAGTGCTATGTGTAGGAGCAAGCTGCTTGACTGCTGATTTATGTAATTATTTCGTTAAAACAGCAGTTATTACATGTTCTACAGAAATACCAACAAGTGCTGCAGATAATCTTATAGTTTGTAGATCGCTGAGAGAAGATGATGAACAAAAGATAAATAATTTATTATCAGGACAAAAATTAATAGAGTCAATATTTAATTATCAAATGCCGGCAGATGAATTAATGCGGCATTATCGAAGAGAAGAATTTCAATTATCGGAAGGTGATTGGGTAATTGCTGTAGCTGGAAATAGACTAAACGCAGAATTGACATCCGAATTCTTAAAGTGCATAGATGAAGTTTTAAGTAGCATACAACAAGCACATTTTTTTATTGTTGGAGATGTAGATCAGCGTAGAATAGAAAAATGTTTTAAGAATAAGGATAAAGTACATTTTGGTGGTACCGTGCAGGATGGTAGCCAGGCAATTAGGTTATCGGATGTATATGTTCAACCAAGACGTCGGGGCGGTGGAAGAGCAGCATTCGAAGCATTATATTATGGAATACCTGCTATAATTCCTGATTTTGGCGATGCGTGGGATGTATGTGGTAATGAGTTTGAAGTGCATTCATATGATGAAATGAGAGAGAAACTTGTAAATTATTATGAAAATAAAAAATTATATGATCAGGTGTCGAAAGTTGCTTCTGAACATGCTAGAAAACTTGAGAATATGCAGGAAACATTTAGAGAATTATTTCAAAAGCTGGGCGTTTCATATGAAGAAGATATATATGTAGAAACATCAAAGTTTAAACCTATCTTTAAAACATGCAGTGAGAAAAAGCAAGAAATGATAGAGGAAAAAATAGATAATATAACGAAAATATCATACATAGCAGAACGTAGGCTTAGAGATAATGAGTGGGCGGTAGTATATAATAGTACAGTAAATGGAAGTACTTGGATGAAAAATGTTTCATTGTCACCAGGGAGATGCGCAATAGCATGGCCTGGTTTATACGCATTGTATCGTTCATTAGATGAGTTTCAACCAAAAAGCATTCTTGAAATGGGGTTAGGACAATCAACAAGAGTGATAAGCAATTATGTTGCATATTATGATGCTACACACTATATTGTTGAACATGATAAAGAATGGATAGATTTTTTCCTTGATAAGCATGGAGTTTCAAAGAATACAGAGATAATAAACCTAGAGCGTGTAGAAGGGGAGTATTCTGGAAGATACATACATACAGAAACGCCAATTATGTATTATAATAAATTTAAAGAAACCTTTGAAGGAAAAAAATTTGATTTCGTATTTATAGATGGTCCACAGGGAAGTAATGGCATTTCGAGAGTAGATTTTACAGAAATTCTTCCTGAAGCACTGATGGAAAGTTTTGTTATCATGATTGATGATTCGGAGAGACAGGGTGAAAGCAGGACAATAGATTGTATTTGCAATATTTTAAATAAAAATAATATTCCTTTCTATGTAGTAGCATATGATGGAATGAAAAACACCTCGTTAATTGTATCTCAGGATTTATTGTTTTTATGTTCACTGTAAAACAGAGGAGGAAAAATAAACAGAGAATGTAATGTGTTTATATCATAGTGGAATAGGGGCATAAAACGAAATGATGAATAAATTATATATTGCAATGTATCACTATACAAGGGATCTACAGCATAGTAGATATCCTTTGATTAAGGGATTGGATGAGTCCCTCTTTCGAAAGCAACTGGAGTTTATGAAAAATAACTTCAATATTGTCAGGATGGAATATGTGATAGAGGCAGTAAAGGAAAATGGTACTCTACCAGAAAATGCACTATTGCTGACTTTTGATGACGGATATATTGATAATTACACAGTTGCTTTTCCAATTCTCGAGGAATATGGAGTACAGGGATCATTTTTTATTCCTGGGAAAACTTTTGCAGAACATCAGCTTTTAGATGTAAACAAAATTCATTATATACTTGCAAGTGCGAAAATAGATGAACTGGTTGCTGATGTAAAGAAGGAACTAGACCATTATCGTGGAAACGAGTGGGTATATCCACCGACAGAAGAATTATATAACAAATACGCCGTTGCCAATCGCTTTGACAATGGAGATACGATTTTTGTTAAACGAATATTGCAGATGGTTTTGCCTGAGAAACTTAGAAATAAAATTGCCAGTGATTTATTTAATAAATATGTTGGGGTTTCTGAGCAGCAGTTAGCTTATGAATTATATATGTCAAGAAGTCAGTTACGAACATTAAAAAGACATGGAATGTTTATAGGAATTCATGGATATGATCATTACTGGCTTGGCAATTTGTCAAGGGAGCATGTTGAAAAAGATGTTTCTATGGCATTAGAGACATTAGATGAATTTATTGATAGAAAACAGTGGGTAATGAATTATCCGTATGGAAGTTACAATAAGGACGTTCTGACTTATATACACAATAGAGGGGCATGCATTGGATTGACAACAGAGGTTGGTGTGGCCGATATTAAAAAAAATCATCCGTTGGCTTTACCGAGATTAGATTGTAATGATTTTCCGCCTAAAAGCGAAAACTTTAAGACGATTGGGGGAATATATGAATAAATTCGATGAATATTATGAAATACGTCTGGCAAAGTTGACAGATATAGATGATATTATGAGTTTTATACGGCAGCAGTGGAGTGAAAATCATATTTTAGGAACAAACAAAAGTTTTTTCGTATATGAGCATGTGATAGATAATCAAGTAACATTTCTCATTGCAAAGAGTAAAATGGATGGATTAATATATTCTATTTTGGGCTATATTCCTGCATCGCACAATAAGGAACATTTGGACATTTGGACTGGAATATGGAAAACAAGAGAAGGAGCAATTCCTTTTTTAGGCATTGAATTAATGAAAAGGATTCAATTAATGTTAGGTGCGCGTACGCTTGCTGGTGTTGGGGATAATCCAGATACAACGGTGCGTTTAAATCGTTTCTTTTTAAATTCTTATACAGCGAAAATGAAACAGTATTATATGTTGTCGGAATCAAAAGAATATCAAATTGCAGATATAAAGGACAGGAAATTTCAAAAAAGATTTTTGGTTAATAAAACTAATGTAGTGCTTATAGAGAATCAGAAGCAATTAATATCATTGTATAATTTCAAAAAAGACGTTTTTAATGTACCATATAAGGATGAATGGTATGTAACGAGAAGATATTTTAATCATCCAATTAATAAATATAAAGTTTATGGGTTATCAAGAGATGATAGTGTGGAAGCATTATTAGTATTGAGAATACAGCAATATGGTAGAAGTAAAGTGCTTAGAGTGATTGATTATATAGGTAAAAGAGAATTGTTATCTGGGTTGAGAGAATTCTTTGATACACAATTAAAAGAGTACGAATATATTGATTTTTATGTATTAGGATTTGAAGAAGAATACTTGAAAAAAGCAGGTTTTGTTTTACGAGATGATAAAGATAATAATATTATACCTAATTATTTTTATCCATTTGAAAGAAGAAATATTGACATTTGGGTAGACAGTACAAATCCAAATATGCTTTTTTTGAAAGGTGATGGTGATCAAGATAGACCTAATCAAATAGCGGAGTAAAGTAAGGAGAAAAATATGAGCGCAATAGATAAGTTTCAAAATGATGCAAAGCATATAGCATCTACATTGAATGTATCTGGTCGATTTTCATTTCAGGAAGAGGCAATGAAGTTGGTTGTTGGAGATATTGTACAAAAGTTGAAAATAAAACCGACAGATGAATTGTTAGACATTGGATGTAATTGCGGTGATTTAACAATACCGCTTTCTTTTTTTTGCAAGAATGTAACTGGTATAGATGGTAAAAGTACAATAGAAAGAATGGAGAACAGAATACAAGGAATTTCTAATATTACTACAATTTCAGGAAATTTTATGACAATTAACGTTGAAAAAAAGTATGATTGCATACTGGCGTATAGCGTATTAATGTATCTAGAATCCTATCAGGAGAAACTTCAATTTGTGCTGAAAGCAGCGGAGTGTTTGAAACCAGGTGGAAGATTGTTAGTGGGAGATGTGGTAAATTCATCCAGAAAAAGTCGGTTTAAAAGTACAAATATAGGAAGAAAGATCGATTTAGAATATAACCAGAAAATGAATTGTTTGACAGAAGAAGATAAAAAGTCGCATGCCTATTCTAAGGAAATGGATGGATTATGGATTTTAGATGATGAATATTTAATGAAATTATTACTGGAAGTACGAAATAATGGCTATGAATCTTACTTATTACCTCAGAAACATGAGTTGCCATTTGGCTATACAAGAGATGACATTCTAATATGTGCATGGGATTAAGGAGGGGAAAAGATGTATACTACAGTACTGCAGATATTAGAAGAGACAAGCAAGATGTTTTCTCATAAAGTTGCCTTTGCAGATATAAAAGAAACATACACTTTTGGACAAGTTGTAAAAAAAGCAAAGAAAATAGGAAGTTATTTAGCAGCGAAAGTAGGACAAGGAAAACCGATTGTTGTATATATGGAAAAGAATGCTTACAATATAGTAGCGTTTATGGGTGTTGTATATGCAGGGTGCTTTTATGTGCCGTTAGATAGTCAAATGCCAGTAGATAGAATTGCACTTATTTTAAAAACACTTAGTCCTAGTATGATAATTTATGATGACACTACAGCTGAACATATAGAAAATTTAGGAACAGAATTTCAAAGTGTACATTATAAAATAGCAGAAAGCGCTGAAGTTGATGAAAAGCAAATAAATAGCATTCGTAGTCGATGTAAAGATACAGATATATTGTATGTTCTTTTCACCAGTGGATCAACAGGTGTACCGAAAGGTGTAACAATATCGCATGGAGCCGTTATTGATTTTATGGATTGGATTTGCAAAAAATATAATTTGGATGAGACGGCAACACTGTGTAATCAAGCACCTTTTTATTTTGATGCCTCTGTTCCAGATATATATATTCCATTAAGGGTTGGCGCTACTGTTTATATCCCACCAAAAGCATACTATACATTTCCCAAAAAGATTCTTCAATTTATCAATGATAACGATATTAATACTCTGATATGGGTTCCGTCAGCATTATGTAATGTGGTAAATTGCAGGGCATTCGAAGTATGTGTGCCGAAGAGTATACGACTTGTCATTTTCTGTGGAGAGGTAATGCCTTGCAGACACTTGAATATTTGGAGAAAGTATATTCCGCAAGCCTTGTATGTAAACATGTATGGTCCAACAGAGGCCACGTATGCATGTATGTATTATAATATAGAAAAAGAATTTAAGGATGAAGAAAAATTACCTCTTGGCAAGGCATGTGAAAATTGTACCATTGTTCTTTTAAATGAAAAAAGTGAAGTGGCTTCAAATGGGGAAATTGGAGAGATATGCATTTTGGGTAGATGTTTATCACAGGGATACTATAATGAATTGGGAAAAACAAAAGAAGTGTTTATACAGAACCCTACTAACATGAATTGGTTGGAAAACATGTATAAAACAGGTGATTTGGCATATGTAAATGATGATGGTGAAATCATATTTGCAGGACGAAAAGATTTTCAGATTAAAAGATTAGGACACAGAATTGAATTAGGAGAAATTGAAAATGTTATTCTATCAATTCAAGAAGTGCAGAACGCATGTTGCATATATGATAAAAATAATAATGAAATTATAGCTATATATTGTGGAGATATAGAAAGGGAAAATTTGATAATGATTATAAAAGATAAACTACCACAATATATGCATCCTAACAGATATGAAAAAGTAAATGCAATGCCAATGAATATAAATGGTAAAATAGATAGACCGAGATTGATAAATATGTACATCAAGGAGAAATAAGTAAATGGAGAAATTACTTGAAATATTAAAAAAAATAAAACCAGAGATTGATTTTGAAACCAGAGATTCTTTGATAGATGACGGAGCATTAGATTCAATAGAATTGTTTGAAGTTTTGATAGCCATTGAGGACACTTTTTCAATACAGATAGACCCAAATCAGATTGATCCAGACAATTTTCAATCTGTAGCGTCTATGTGGAAATTAATTCAAAGTATTAAACAACAGCAGCAAAAAGAGATATAGTAATGACTATCTTAAATACCAGAGAAAATAGAAGTGTGGAGCTTATATATTGAATGAAAATAACAATAATCGCCGAAGCAGGTGTAAACCACAATGGCAGTGTTAAGCTGGCAAAGCAAATGATCGAGGAAGCAGCAAGAGCAGGTGCAGACTATATCAAATTTCAGACATTTAAACCGGAAAAGCTGGTTTCCAAATATGCACAGAAAGCAGATTACCAGAAGAAAACAACGGGCAATAATGAATCACAGCTGCAGATGTTGGAAAAACTGGCATTGTCCTATGATGATTTTGTGGAATTGAAAAAGTATTGTGAGCAGATTGGGATTGGTTTTCTGTCCACACCGTTTGACGAGGACAGTATCCGGTTTCTTGACAGTCTGGACATGGATTTCTGGAAGATACCTTCCGGTGAGATTACAAATTATCCATATCTGGTTCAGATTGCGCAGACAGGCAGGGATATAGTGCTTTCCACCGGGATGTGTGAAATGGATGAGATAGCGGATGCAATTAAAGTATTGGAGGAGAATGGAGCAGGGAATATTTCGCTGCTCCATTGTAATACAGAATACCCGACACCATATGAGGATGTGAATCTGCTGGCAATGAAGCAGATGCGTACAGCCTTTAAAAAGCAGGTGGGATATTCGGATCATACAGTCGGGATTGAAGTGCCGATCGCAGCCGTGGCATTAGGTGCTGAGATTATTGAAAAGCATTTTACATTAGATAAGAATATGGACGGACCAGATCACAAAGCAAGCCTTGAACCATTGGAATTAACTCAGATGATATGCTCTATCCGACATATTGAAAAAAGTCTGGGGGATGGTAATAAGAAAAGAACTGCTTCGGAACAGCATAATATAGCAGCAGCGAGGAAGAGCATTGTTGCCAAATGTGCGATTTCTAAGGGAGATATTTTTGCGGAGGCAAATCTTACGGTTAAAAGACCGGGAAATGGGATAAGCCCAATGAGGTGGAAAGAACTGATTGGAACAAGGGCAGAGAGGGATTATCTGGAAGATGAACTTATATGATAAACTCCGGAAAAAGCGTAAATATTGCATTATATCTCGCTATGAGTATGACAATTTTGTTGCGTGAAATTATAAAATATGTTATTAATAACAATATAGAGGCCAAAATAAAGTAAATATGTCATGAATGACATAATAATGAATAAATCTGCTGAAATATGTCATTTCTAACAAGTCTGGAGGGTGTTGTTATGAATAACGAAGATATGAAATCTATATTTGATCAGATAAATAATTTAAAAAAACCTGTTACAGAATCCAAAGAAACAAATGCTGAGTATGAAAAGGATACTTTTCGAGAAGTTTTAAATGGAATATCAGAGGAAATTCAAAGAGTATTGGATGAAAATGATTTCACACAGGAGGATTTATGTCGGATAACAAATATGTCACAGTCCAATATTAGTAAAATACAAAACGGAAAGGTTGTTCCAAGGATAGAAACACTACAAAAGATTGCGAATGCTACACACACAAGACTTGTAATAAGTTTTGAAAGCATGGAAGGAGAGGATTAAAAATGGCAAATATAACGTCCATTGAGATTAATCAATTCAGGGGAATTAAGCAATTAACAGTTTCTGATTTTTCAAATATCAATCTTATTGTAGGCGATAATAACAGTGGAAAAACAACATTTTTGGAGGCAATTCAGTTATTGTTTGCGAAAGCTCAACTCAGCTCTGTTAAAAATATAATAAGGCAGAGAACAGTACTTAATATTCATGATAATAGTTTTTATACTTCTTTTATTAAAATGTTCAATGTGGAGCAAAATGAGGATTTGCTAGATCTCGATATTTATGCAGAAAGTAATAACGGTCCGATTGAATTTGAAATGACTGGACGTGAGAAAAACATTTCTGGAGAAGAAGCACTTCAAATTTCAACGATGTCTTCACGTCAAAAAACGTATTATAGAAAATCAACAACTTTTATCCCCGAAACGGTCAAACTGTTTACAGGTAGTATTATTAGTCAAAATGGTAAAAAAACAATAGAGAAAAATGTTCGTTTCACGTCTTTAGACAATACAATGGTAGGTCCTGTAACTAAGAGGGAAGTTCAATATATATCTTCATTTGGTCATTTGAGATATGACTTATTGCAGAATATCGTAGATAATCCGGAATATAAGAAATTAGCTATCAGCATTCTGAAGAAGTTTGATGAATCTATAGTGGATATTTGTTATACCAAGGCGGATGATGAATCCTTTGTGGAATCCATTATAACAGAAAATGGCGTAAACATGCCGTTCTCCGTTTATGGTGACGGAATTAAGAAAATATTATATATTTTGAATAAACTATTTGATGCAACAGATTCAATTTTGTTGATAGACGAAATTGAGACAGGTTTGCACAAGAAATATTATGATAAATTATTTCCGGTAGTATTTGAGCTGGCTAAAAAACTGAATGTACAATTATTTATTGCGACACATAGTATGGAAGCAATTGATGCAATACTGGAGTATGGTAAATATGAAAATGATACCAACAGTAAGGATCCGATTAAAGTTATTACATTAAAGAAAATCGACTCAAACGATGGAAAGGGAAGTAATGTAGCTGCTCGAAATGTTACGGGTAAGTATGTGTATGAAAACCGCAAGGCATTTGAATTTGAGGTGCGCTTATGATGACGGAATTAATGCTTGTTGAAGGTGTGTCAGATGTACAGTTGATTAGCTATTATTTACAAAACGTGTATGGCTGGAAACATGAAAAGAATAATAATCTTGGAATACATTCACTGGATGAACATGATCACATAGAAAGTCTTTCAAAAGAAGGAAAGCAACTTGTTTTGTGCGGTGTGGGAGGAAATGGAAGATTTGCACATTTTGTAGAAAGGCACCGCATCAATAGTATGATAATTGAACATGAGATATCCTCAATAATGGTTGTGACAGACCGGGATGAGGATTCAATTCCCAAAATTGGAAGAATGATAAACAATTTGTTTGAGAACGTATCATACAGAGCAGGAGAGTGGATTAGTAACGTTGTTAAAGATTCGTTTGGACAACAAAAGTGGGTAAATACATATCTTTTAATTGTTCCGGCGGATAAAAAGGGAGCATTAGAAAATGTAATAATAGATGCATTGAAAGATATTCCGGAAGAAAAAGAGTTGGTAGACGAAGTAATTCAGTTTGTTGATTCATTAAAAGCAAGGTTAGTGCCTGAATTAAATCAAATTAATAAGGCTAATAAGGCTGCAGTTGGAACTTTTTTTAGTGTTCGAAATCCGAAAGATGCAATGAGATCTTTTGGAACTTTTATTTCTAAAATAGACTGGTCAAAATCTGAATCTTTAAAAAATTTATTTTTGCCATTCATGTATTTAGGAGAGGAGAAAGAATAGCATTTTCTATTTTATACTGAAAGCATAGTAAAAGAAGTAAGGAGAACCATATGAAACGAATTGGGATAATGACAGGAACAAGAGCAGAATATGGATTGTTAAAGCCCTTGATGCAGGAGATTAATAAAGATAATGATTTGGAATTATACTTGATTGTGTCAGGGATGCATCTGTCACCAGAGTTTGGAATGACTTATAAGGAAATCGAGGAAGACGGTTTTCAAATAAATGCAAAAGTAGAGATGCTGTTAAGTTCCGATAGCCCTGTGGGAATCAGCAAATCGATCGGCTTGGGAATAATTGGGTTTGCAGATGAATTTCAAAGAGCAGATTTGGACATGTTGATTTTGCTTGGAGACAGATATGAAGCACTGTCAGCGGCAATCTGTGCAATGGTCATGAGAATACCGATTGCACATCTTCATGGAGGAGAACTGACAGAGGGCGCCATTGATGAGGGAATACGTCATTCTATTACTAAGATGAGTTATCTTCACTTTACAAGTACAGAAGAATACCGCAGACGTGTAATACAGTTAGGGGAGAATCCTGAAAGAGTGTTCTGTGTCGGGGCAATTGGAGTAGAAAATATAAAAAAGATTAACTTGATGACAAAAGAAGAACTGGAGAGATCGATTCATTTTGAAATTGATGAAAATACAGTGATTGTGACTTATCACCCGGTAACATTGGAAAATAATACGGTTGAGGAACAGTTCTTAAATCTCTTAGAGGTATTGGACAGAAATCCTAAGATAAGAATGATATTTACAAAAGCAAATGCGGATACAAATGGCAGAATTGTCAATGAGTTGATAGATAAATATGCAGCCCAAAATAGTGAAAGAGCCTGTGCGATTATGTCATTGGGACAGAAAAGATATTTAAGTGCATTAAAGTATTGCAGAATAGTTATAGGTAATTCTTCGAGTGGAATTATTGAGGCACCTTCCTTTGGCAAACCGATTATTAATATAGGAGACCGGCAGAAAGGAAGAATATGTGCAGACAGTGTGATTAATTGTGGATATACACAACAGGAAATTCAGCGGGCTATGGAAACTGCACTGACAGAGGAGTTTGAAAATAAAGCCAGAAACTGTAGAAATCCATATGAAAAAGAAAATACAGCAGCAAATATTATAAGTGTTATAAAGGATTATTTGTTGAATGATAAAATTAAATTGAAAAAAGGATTTTATGATATAAAATGAGAAACATAGCGATTATTCCGGCCCGAAGTGGCTCAAAGGGATTGAAAGACAAAAATATTAAAGAACTAAATGGCAAACCACTCATGGCATATACAATTGAGGCTGCATTAGAATCAGGGATATTTGATTGTGTGCATGTGTCGACAGACAGTGAGAAATATGCTGAAATAGGAAGGCAGTTCGGGGCAGATGTTCCTTTTCTGAGGGAAGCGGAACTGGCCGGGGACAAGAGCAGTACCTGGGATGCGTTACGTTATGTGGTACAGGAGTACCGGAAACGAGGAAAAGAATTTGAACTGGTAACTCTGTTACAGCCAACTTCTCCGATGAGAAACGCACGGAATATCAGGGAAGCATATGAGGTATTTGAACAGAAATCTGCGGATGCGGTCATTAGTATTTGCGAATTAGAACATTCCATTCAGATATGCAACAAATTAGGCGAAAATGGTTCAATGTATAATTTTATTGACAGCAATAAAGTTGGAGCCAGACAATTGTCGGATACTTATTATCGATTGAATGGAGCAATTTATATTCAGAAAACAGAGCTGCTGATGAATAAGCAGAATTTTTATAACGAAAAATCTTATGCCTATATTATGGATCAGAGACATTCTGTTGATATTGACAATGAACTTGATTTCTTATTTGTCGAGGCATTAATGAAAGACAATAAAGATTAATTTTTGCAGTCAATCATCCGATATATAGACTGTAACCTATCATGGAGCGATAGGAAAAGAACATGGAGGTTCGTCTATGAAAACAGAACAGTTGATAACATTTCTGATTTCCCCGGAGCAGACAATCGTAGAAGCAATGCAGAAGATAGATGCGAATGCGAAGGGGATTCTTTTTATTACCAATACAGATAGAAAATTAATAGGAGCGATCACCGATGGAGATATCCGCCGCTGGCTGATTAAGACAGGAAATCTGCAGGAACAGATAAGCCGCCTTATGAACCGTAATCCTAAGTCCGTGTATCGAAGGGAAGTGGCGTCTGCGCAGGATGTGATGAGACGATATTCGATCACGGCATTGCCTGTGCTCAATTCAAAGGGAATCGTGATTGACATTCTTTTTGAACAGGAACAGAAAACCGAGGTGCGGGAAGGAAGTCTCTCTTTAGATAAAGTGCCGGTAGTCATTATGGCAGGAGGGAAAGGAACCAGATTATATCCTTATACCAAGATTTTGCCAAAACCGCTGATTCCGATTGGGGATATTCCGATTATGGAACGGATTATTGATAAATTCAGGGATGTTGGCGTGACGGATTTTTATGCGACTGTCAATTACCGCAAGAATATGATTAAATCTTATTTCACTGATACAGCAAAAGACTATGAAATAAAGTATGTAGAAGAAAACCAGCCATTAGGAACAGCAGGAAGCCTGCGGCTGATAGAAGAAGATTTTGAACAGCCTTTTATCGTGACGAATTGTGATATACTGATCCACGCAGATTACGAAGATGTCTACCGGTATCACAGGGAAAGCGGCAATGAACTGACAATTGTTTCTGCACTAAAGAATATTGTAGTTCCTTATGGGGTGATACATTCGAGTGAAAATGGTGCAGTGCAGTTCATGGAAGAAAAACCCAAATTATCATATTTTGTCAATACGGGTATGTATATACTGAATCCGGACTTGAAAAAAGAAATTCCGGAGAACACATTTTACCATATGACAGACCTTACAGATAAATTGCTGAAAGAAAAACGGAAGGTTGGTATGTATCCGATCAGCGAAGATTCATTTCTTGATATGGGTGAATTTGAAGAGATGCACCGGATGGAAAAGAAATTGGACTTGAAGTCAGAGTAATTACAGGAAATAAAGGGTTTACATAACGTTGAATTTAATAATAGTATGTAACCATATGAGCAATGGAAAAGCTCTGACAGAGCGATTTTGCGAATGTAGGCTGAATAGACAATAAAGTATATATAAATAGACGAAAGAGCGAGGAATATAGAATGAAGAAAGTACTTGTAACAGGAGCAGATGGATTTATTGGAAGCCATCTGACAGAAAGTTTATTAGAAAAAGGTTATGATGTAAAGGCATTTACATATTACAATTCATTTAATACATGGGGATGGCTGGATACTTTACCAAAAGAAAAATTAGATCAGATTGAAGTATTTAGTGGGGATATCAGAGATCCCAATGGTGTGCGTGAAGCAATGAAAGGTGTGGATCAGGTGTTTCATCTTGCAGCATTGATTGCGATTCCATTTAGTTATCACTCGCCGGATTCTTATGTGGATACAAATATCAAGGGAACTTTAAATGTTTTACAGGCAGCAAGGGATTTGGGAACAGAGAAAATTATGGTGACATCCACATCGGAAGTATATGGAACGGCACAATATGTTCCGATTGATGAGAAACATCCGTTCCAGGGGCAGTCGCCGTATTCCGCAACAAAAATTGGGGCAGATCGTCTGGCAGAGAGCTTTTACCGCAGCTTTAATCTTCCGGTTGCAATTGTCCGGCCGTTTAATACGTTTGGACCAAGACAATCGGCAAGAGCGGTCATCCCGACAATCATTACACAACTTTTGGCAGGTAAAGAAGAGATCAAACTTGGTTCTTTGACACCAACGAGAGATTTTAATTATGTGAAAGATACAGCAGCAGGATTTATAGCAATCGCAGAGTCTGATAAGACCATCGGACAGGAGATTAATATAGCAACACAGCGGGAGATTTCCATTGGAGATCTTGCGAAGGAAATTATTACACAGATAAATCCAAGTGCAAAAATCGTATGTGATGAACAGCGTTTACGTCCGGAAAAGAGCGAGGTAAATCGCCTGCTTGGAGCGAATGCGAAGATAAAAGAATTAACAGACTGGAAGCAGCAGTACACGTTTGAACAGGGAATAGCAGAGACGATCGCATGGATCAGACAGAATATGGATGCATATAAGACAGATATTTATAATGTATAGAAGCTATCATGATGTAAACTGGATCTGTGAGCAAGATTGACAGATGTGTTTTTAATAAAGGAAAGAAGGAAGAAGAAAGTGAGTCGATTTATCCCATTGTCAATTCCGAATTTTGAGGGAAATGAGAGAAAATACGTAGATGATGCAATAGATCAGGGCTGGGTATCTACAGGCGGAGCCTATATTACAAAACTAGAAGAGCAGATGGCAGGATTTCTTCATGTAGAAAAAGTGGCTGCCTGCCAGAGCGGCACCTCTGCATTACATTTGTCGTTATTAGAATGTAATGTACAGCCGGGAGATATGGTGATCGTGCCGACATTGACGTTTATTGCAGCAGTGAATCCGGTACATTATCAATTTGCAGAGCCTGTATTTATGGATTGTGATGACAGCTTATGCATGGATCCGGTCAAGCTGCGGAAGTTTTGCGAAAAAGAGTGCCATGTAGAACAAAAACAATTAATTCACACGGCTTCTGGCAAGAAAATAAAAGCGGTTATTGTAGTGCATGTGTTTGGAAATCTGGCAGATATGGAAAGCATTATGGATATAGCGGAAGAGTATCATTTGAAGGTGATCGAAGATGCCACAGAGGCGCTGGGTTCACATTACACGGAGGGACGTTTTGCCGGAAAGTATGCGGGAACGATCGGAGATTTTGGAGCATACTCATTTAATGGGAATAAGATCATTACAACCGGTGGCGGAGGTGCAGTGACAGCAAAAGATGCAAAAACGGTTGCACATATGCAGTATATTTCCACGCAGGCAAAGGATGATCCGCATTATTATATTCATAATGAAGTCGGATATAATTATCGAATGACAAATTTACAGGCAGCGCTTGGTGTAGCGCAGATGGAAGAACTGCCTGAATTTATAAAGAGAAAACACAGTAATTACGAATTGTATCAGAAATTGTTTGAAGGATTTACGTATGGAAAATTACTTGGCTTTCGAGAAGGAACATATTCAAATCAGTGGTTTTATTCGCTTGAAATTCCAATGGAAAGAGTGAATGGTTCTTTAAGGGATATCATCACAAAGCTGCAGGAAAGAGGTGTACAGACAAGGGCAATCTGGGGATTGATCCATGAACAGCTGCCGTATCAGAATGCGATAACATATGAGATGGAGAAAGCACCTTATTATAGTAAATGCATCTTGAATTTCCCAAGCAGCACACAGATCACAGAAGATGATATTGTTTATGTTGTGGAACAGATCAAGGATGTATTAATGTCATAAGGGATGGTAAAATGCAGGATATTATTTTAGTTGGTTCCGGTGGCTGTATGAGGGAAATTGTGTGGCAGATACAGGAACAGAATAAATCAGCAGAAAATTGGAATATATTAGGATATGTTGATAGAATGCCGCCGGAAGAACACAGCAGCATTACAGTTGGGAATGAAACCATAAAATATATTGGGAATGATGATTATTTGCTGGCAAGAACAGAATTGACAAACGTGGCGGTCTGTGTGGGAGAGCCAAAGCTTCGAAAAAAAATTGTAGAGAAATTGAAAAATAATAAAAATATTATTTTCCCGAACATAATACTTGGTGATACAAGAATTTGTGAGGATGTGCAGATGGGGAAAGGCTGCATTATCAGTATGGATGCAAGAATATCAACCAATGTAACGCTGGGGAGTTTTGTTTTTATGAATACCGGAAGCAAAGTATGCCATGACGGAAAGTTAGGTGATTATGTAACATTAAGTCCGGATGTCACATTAGCAGGAAATGTGATAGTCGGCGACAATACAGAAATTGGTATGGGTGCAAATGTGATACAGGGGATTACGATTGGAACAAATACTGTGATTGGTGCAGGATCGGTAGTCGTGAGAGATATCGAAGATCATTGTAAGGCAGCCGGAGTACCAGCGAAAGCCTTTAGATGATAATAAGTCTAAAGGCTTTTTAAAAGTTTGTGGAAACTATTTCATTTGCGAATAAGATGGGTTATACTACTATTAATGATAATGAATGAAAAAGGTATGGAGTAACGACAGTTTTATGTTGGAGGAGTTTTGAGTTGCCAGAAAGAAATGATATGAAGAAAATTCAGGAATTACAACAGGTAAAAGGTGATGCATACGATTACTACATTGCTGGAAATGAAGATACAGATCTGTTTGAAAAAATATTTTTGGTAGACGATATTGTAGAAGAAATTTGCAAACCGGATAAATATTTTTTGATTGGAGAAAAAGGATCTGGAAAAACAGCATATTCGGTGTATATGTCGAAATCTGATAAGATAAATAGTTTTTGTTCCATTTCACTTGTGGAAAATACGCTGTATCAGAGATTTCTTAATATGAAAAGACAGAAAGCATTGGAACTTTCTAGTTTCAAAGATGTATGGATCAATTTGATTTATTTGATTCTTGCAGAAAAGATCAGAAAAGAATATGGTGAGACTTTTTTCAGCAGCATGAAGTATAAACAATTATCGAAGGCAATAGATGTTTTTTATAGTGATGCTTTTAAACCAGAATTTGTGAATGCTTTTGAATTTGTTGACAATGCTTCGGCATCTATTAATTCGATGATGAAACAGGGCTTGTTTTCAACCGGAACTAAGGCATCTGCGGAAACGTCCCAGAAGTATGTGGAACAGAGTTTTCAGATTAGTCTTATGAAGATAAGAGATGGTTTTGAAAAAGCATTTATGAGTGTCAATTTGAAAAAACCAACGATTTTGTTTGTGGATGGCATTGATGCAAGACCAAGAGATATTGATAACGAACAGTATTTTGAGTGTTTGGTTGGATTGGTAAACGCAGTTTTAGAAATGAATCAATCATTCCTGAAAGAGAAACAGATCAAAATTATGTTACTGATCCGACCGGACATTATGTATAAAATGCCAGTTCATAATATGAATCAGAAGCTTAGAAATAATTCGGTGTTGTTAAATTGGGTAACCTCTTATCGCAAATATATTGATTCAAAGTTATTTAAGATCGCAGACGATTATTTTATGAAGCAGCAGGATCATTCATATGAACTGGGAGAATGCTGGAATTATTATTTTCCATATAAGGTGGAATATCAGGAAAAATGGAAAGCACCAGATAATCCGTTTGTTGAATTCTTGAGATATTCCTTATACAAACCAAGAGATATTTTAACCATGTTAAACGAGATGGTTGATGCAACAAATGGTGCGCAGTTTAAACATTCTGATTTTGAAGGTATTTTATCCAATTATTCGACGTATTTAAAAGGCGAATTGAAAGATTATATGTTAATTTATATGGATGATTCAGATTATAATAATTTTAGTATATTCTTTGATTATTTTCAGGGACATAGAAATTTCAATTATAAATTTTTTGAGGAAAAACATTTAGAATATATAAAGTATTTAAGAGAATTAGGACGGAAGATTCCACCATTTATGGAGACTGCGAGTGAAGCCTTACAGCTTTTATATGATACGAATATCATTTGTTATAAAATATATGAAACTTTGCCAAATGGCAAGGGGAAGAATAAAATGTTTTGGTCATATAAGGAACGTAATTATGCAAATATGCAGCCTGAAGTAAAGAAGGGCGGCGAATATTCATTTCATATGGCATATGCGAGAGCCTTTCGATTGTTTTAAAGTAAATATCATAGGATGATCACAAAGCCTTTAGATGATAATAAGTCTAAAGGCTTTCTTCAAAGATAGCAAAAAGGGGGGGCAGAATATGTCAGCGAATGTTGCGATTGGAGTACAGGGTTTTTCAACATTGATAGTTTATGTGGATAAAACATCCTTTTTAAAGGAATGGTGGGATAGTGGTGACAGTACGGCTTTGCATTTGAAGGAAAGACAGTGTTGATCGTGGACTGATCGTCACAGCAAAGAATAATCCATTTGACAACTATACTCCCAAAGGAGTATCATCTAAGTATGGATACAATAATTACAATTTACCACGGATCAAATAAAATAATAGAAAAGCCGCGCTATGGGGTCGGAAAATCATATAATGACTATGGACTGGGATTTTATTGCACGAAAGAACTTGGACTTGCCAAGGAATGGGCGGTATCAGAGCAGCAGGACGGATATGCAAATCAATATCAATTGGAATTGAATGGATTAAAAGTGCTGGATTTAAGTGCCAAAGAGTATAATATTTTGCATTGGATAACGATTTTACTGCAGAACCGTTTGTTTGATATACAATCTGATTTTGGGGAAGAGGCAAAGAAGTATCTGATAGAGTCGTTTGATATTGGATATGAGAATTATGATGTGATCGTGGGTTATCGGGCAGATGACAGTTATTTTTCCTTTGCGCAGGATTTTTTAAATAATGCAATTTCGCTGCGCCAGTTATCCAGGGCTATGTATCTGGGAGACTTAGGAAAGCAGATCGTTTTAAAGAGCAGGAAAGCATTTGAACAAATTACATTTGAGGATGCAATTCCGGCAGAAGCAAGAGTCTGGCAGCCGAAGAAGCTGATGCGAGACAGCAAGGCGCGCAGGGAATATTTTGAAAGCCGCAGAGAACCGTGGAAAAAGGGTGAGATATATATGATGCAGATTTTGGAGGAGGAGATGCAGGCAGATGATACGCGCTTACGATGAAATATACCTTGCCAAGGCAAGAACAACTCTTGCATGGATGTTTGATTATGCAGTAAATGGATGTGGGATTAATTTAGAAATATTCTATGGCATGTTTTTAAATTCTGATTATTCAAAACGTTTCTGTCAGGGTGATTGTGCTGTTGTGGCAGGTTTGTCCGGGGTGGAATTGGCGCAGCGTGTGATATGGGAGAAAACATTTGACAAAGAATTACCACAGCCGGTGTTTTCATTAGACAGAAGCCCGGAGTATTGGTTGGGATTTTTCATAGCATTTTATCAGTGGTATTCCAATTTGACATTTGCGCAGATTACGGAGAACATCACAATTACAGAGATTTTGCATATGTATCAGAAGTATCATGAAATGGATGTCATGCATTTTGTGATTGACATGGAACAAATGCGTGAGGAAAAAGCTTCACGAAGGACAGCTCGATTACAGGAATATCGAAAATTATTGGGACTTAGCCAGCGGGAACTCGCAGCGAGGTCGGAAGTACCATTGCGAACGATACAGCAGTATGAACAGAGACAGAAGAATATTAATCATGCAAGAACAGACTATGTACTCAGGCTTTCCAATGTTTTGTGCTGCAGACCGGAGGATCTGCTGGAGCAAAACTTTGATGATGAATCTGTTGAAGAACGATAGATTTTGTGAAAAACGGTAGGAAAATGCATGGAAAAGTAGATTGCACAGTAAACCAGATGAAAGAGTACGGTTTTGCATTTGAAGGAAAGACAGTGTTGATCGTGGACTGATCGTCACAGCAAAGGAGTATGCAAATGCTACATCTATTGTTTGAAAAAGCATATTGTATCTTTAATTTCACAGTGCTATAATTGGGACATAAAAAGGGGCGAGACACATGATTTTAGTAGATAAGGATATAAAACAGTATGTAGACAGTCATCAGTTGATTGTTTCAGGCTTTAAAGAAGAAAATTTAAATGGAATCAGTTATGATTTAACGATGGATGTCATGTGTGATGAAGAAGGAAAAGAACATCGTGAGTACGATTTAAAACCGGGTGAGACAGTATTTGTAAAGACGCAGGAAAAAATAAGTATTCCGGAGAATATTGTTGGAAGAATAGCTGAAAAGAATTCAAGAATGCGTCAGGGTCTGGTAGTAGATGGTCCCCATTATCAGCCTGGACATGTGACATACGTTTTTTTGCGTGTTACGAATATTTCTGAAAATTTATTGGTTTTAACACATGATATGAAAATTGCACAAATTATGTTTGAGCAATTGACACAAGTGCCGGCTATGCCATATAGTGCACAGGTTGGAGCATCTTATCAGAATGAAGTCAGTTACAAAGGATTGGGTAATTACAAGGAAGAGTACGAGAAACAGACGAAACGGGAAATACAGCATGCAAAAGAAAGTATAGAGGATTTATCTCAAAAGATATATGCCAATGTGCTTACTTTGATGGGAGTATTAGTTGCAATATTTGCAATGATTTCTATTAATTATCAGGCATTTACAAATGCAAAGATAAGTATGGCTTATGTTTTGGTTATGAATTTATCAATGACACTTTGTATTGTTGTAATGCTTGGATTGATATTAATTTTTGTAAATAAAGCAAAGAATAAAAAGTTTTTATGGTTATACATATGTATACTGGCTGTTCTGGCGATTGCAACAATTGGAGTATGTATTGCTATGATATAAAAGAATTATTTTAGGCGTCTTGGACGGATAAGAAGTTCAAAGACGCCTTTTTTATAATTGGAAGGACAGGAGTTTCAGATATGGATGACGCACAGGCACAGCAGACCAATCCATTATTTGGTATTATTCCAAAAGAATTTTTCACACCGCTGGCATCGCCGAACAGACTTGTATATTGGGACTGTCTGTGCCGGTTGTTTCAGGCAATGAGTGCACAGCTTTCCTTTGGGATCGAGAGAGAAATCCTTGTGGATGAATTACAGTTTTATTTTGAACAGAATCAGGCAGCGGAATTTGAGGAAGATGACATAAATGGCATGGATTCCAGAAAAAAGGCAAATGAGATGCTGCGCTTATTGGAGAAGTATGGCTGGCTTGAGGTTGAGACGGATAAGAGTTATGTGCAGAGAGTCAATTTTTATGATTATGCCGTAAAAGTCATGAAAACGCTTCTTGAGATTTCAGACGGACGAAAGGTAGAATATCAGGGCTATATTTATACCATTTACAGCCTTGTGCGGACCAATACGGATCATCCGGCGGTTGTGCTGCAACAGATCCGGGATAATACGGATATGCTGATTACAGGATTAAAGAATCTCAATTCAAATATCAAGCATTACATTGATGAACTGACAAAGCATAAGACCGTAGCGGAGATTATGAATGCGCTGTTTAATGATTATATTACGAATATTGTAGATAAAGCTTACCACAGATTACTGACTTCAGACAATGTGTCAAAGTTCCGGCCGGAGATCATAGAGCGGCTGGAAGCAAATGGGCATAGTTCACGTTATATCACAAAGACGTCGGAAGAGTTGGCAGCGATCCGGGAGATACCGGTCGGGCAGGCAGAAGAACTGGTATATCAGACATTGCATGAGATTGTGGAAGCGTTCCGGAATATGGATGATATTCTGGCAGAGATCAACTGGAAAAACACACAATACCAGAGAGCAGCAGTAAACCGTGCAAAGTTTTTGCTGGCAGGAACGGAAGATGTCAGAGGACAGATGAAAGAGATTCTCTTATATATTGGAGAGCAGATGGAACAGAGCCAGCTGGATCTGAATGGAATCTATGAGATCGAGTATCTGGATAATCTGGTGAGACTGTTCGGGAGCAGTTTTATTGATGAGAAATCATTTTACAGTCCGATCGAGGGAAAGAAAGAGTTTCATCCTCAGGAGCTGATAGAAGCTATGCCGGATGTGGAATTGAGGCAGGAAAAGCTCCGGAAGATGGCGGAGAAGATGCAGCGCATTTTAAGTCCGGAACGGATAGAGCGGTTTGTAGAAGAACAATTAGGAGACAGGGCAAAAATCTATGCGTCTGAGCTTCCGATGGAAACAATGGATGATTTTATCAGGCTGATCTATGTCAGACTGTATGGCTCCAGAAAAAAGATGCGATATCGAATTGAAAAGGCAGAAGGTGCGAATAAAATCAGTGGAGAGTTTGATTTCCCGGATTTTGCGATCATAAAACGCTGACAGCGCATAGCAGAGGGAGAGCAGAATGGATTTATTAAATGGCATGCTGCAGAAGGATCAGGATGAATTCCGCAGAATATGTAATAAACTGATTAATGTATGTTTTATATGCAGACAGAATCAGGCAACAAGAAGTGACTTCTATTTTATACAAAAGTACAAAGAAAAGTTTGAAGAATTACTTGGAGTACTCGGCTACAGATTAGAAATAAACGAAGAATATGGCGTTGTGCAGCTTACCAACGCCCTGAATACAAACCGGCAGAATTTAAAATTATATGAGTCCGTTATTTTACTCATATTGCGTATTCTGTTTGACGAGAAGAAAAGAGAATTGTCTGTGAGCGATGAAGTCATCGTGAATCTGGGCGATATTCAGGACAAGTTTTTAAGCCTGAAGATCCGTGACAAAATGATCGATAAGACGACGATGGGAAATGCACTCCGTCTGTTCCGGAGATATCAGCTGATTGAGTTGCTGGATTCGGATCTGAAAAATGAGGAGTCCAGAGTTTTGATCTATAATTCCATCCAGATGGCAGTGAGGGTAGAGGATATCAAGAGTGTATACGACAAAGTGGACAGTTATAGGAAAGGAAAATTAAAAGATGAAGAAACTGACCAGACTGAAGCTGATTAATTGGCATCGTTTCTCGGATGTCACGATAGATTTTGGGGACTCAACTCTGATTTCCGGCGAAAATGGAGCCGGAAAATCCACACTTTTAGATGCGATCCAATTTGTTGTGACCTGCTCCACAAATCATTTTAATAAGGCTGCCCATGAGAACGGCAAGAGAAAGCTGACCGGTTATATCCGGTGTAAGACCGGACGTGAAAATCATCCTTATGAGAGAACCGGAGAGATCAGTGCGCATGTCGCATTGGAATTTTATGAGGAGAGCAAGGAAAAGTATTTTGTCATCGGAGCAGTGATCGATTCGGCAACTGAAGGGCAGGAGACAGTCGTGCGTTATCTCATGGACAATGTGATGTTAGAGGATGAGATGTTTAAGATCGGAAACAGACCACGGACCATCACAGAATTTAGGTCGTTTAACAATAAAAACATCAAATTATTTGCAAAGACGAACGCAGAAGGCAAAAAAATGATCAAACAGCGTTTTGGAAGAATCGAGGATAAGTTCTTTCAGCTGATCCCAAAGGCGCTGGCGTTTAAACCGATTGATGATATCAAGGACTTTGTCTATTCCTATGTGCTGGATGAAAAAGAAGTCAATATTGACAATCTGCGCGAAAATGTAAGAAGCTATCAGGAGCTGGAAAAAACGCTGGAGGGTGTGAAAAACAGAATTGAAAAACTGTCAGAGATCGAATGCCACCACAAAGCAGTGGTGGATTGTATACAATCTGACCGGATGTATGAATATTTTATGGCACAGTCGGATCTGGATCTGACCAAAGAACAGATCGGCGTTCTGCAGGATGAGATCAGGCGCGAAAGTTACCGTCTGGAACAGCTGAATGCAAAGTGCAGCAGCATGAAAAAGGAACTGGAGAATAAGGAGGAAGTCCGCACACTGCTTTTAGCGGAACTGAACGCCAACTCAGATTTCCAGACGTTGGAAAAGCAGAAAAAATATTTGAAAGAATTACAGGAAAAAGAAGAAATACAATATCAGGAAAAGAAAAGACTGTTAGAGAGCGGAAAAAAAGCAGGACAGAAAGTAAAAAGACTGCTTGAAATACCGGATGTGGATGAATGCATGAAGCAGTATGATGAGCTGCTGCACCGGCTGCAGGATACGGAGGACGTTGTTAGTGCGCAGGAACTGATTGACCGGGCGATCGCTTACAAGAAGCATATGAGTACAAAACTGCAGAGGAAAAATTTAGAGATCCAAAGCCGGCTGAATGAGATCGCAGCAGACCTGCAGGAGACAGAGCAGCGGATCAGTAATCTGAAACAGCACCGGTTTTCCTATCCGCCGGCAGTCGAACTTTTGATGTCGCGTGTGGAGCAGGAATTGCTTAAGATCGGAAGGACGGCAAAGCCGAGGATTTTGTGTGAAATGTTAGAGATCACGGATGAGACATGGAGAAACGCAGTGGAGGGCTATCTGAATACACAGCGTTTTTATCTGTTGGTGGAACCGGAAAATTTTGACATTGCCCTTGGTATTTACGAAAAACTGAGAAGAGAAAAGAAAGCATACGGTGTGGGACTGATCAATTCCGGCAAACTCGAGGAATATGATATTGCTCCGGCAGGAAGTCTTGCAACAGTTGTGGAGTCGAAGAGTATTTATGCGAAGCGGTATGTGAATATGGTTCTTGGCAAGGTACATATGTGTAAGAGAGTGGATGAATTAAAACAGTATCCGGTTTCTATCACACCAAATTGCATGCGCTATCAGAATCATGTCGCATCTGCGATCAGACCGGAAATCTATACAACTCCATTTATCGGCAAGAATGCATTCAAAGTCCAGTATGAGCAGGCACTGCAGAAAAAGGAGGATTTAAACCGGCAGAAAATAGAATGCAAAGACCGTATGACACATATGGAAGTGACGCTGCAATGGCTCGAGTGGGATGATGATACAGATGTGAAGTATAGGATTACAATTGTATCAGAACTGAAAAGGACAGGACTTGAGATTGAAAAATGTGAGACGGAGATTCGTAATCTGCAGCAGAATACGACCATGATCGAAAAGCAGATCCGTGCGGATGAAATGCGGAAAGAGTGTGAGGAACTGAAAAATCACATTTCCAAAAATGACAGGGAAAGCGGAGCCTGCGAACTGAAAATAAGCAATGCAAAAGACAGGCTTGCGGAGTGCGAGGATGAGTGCATACACAAGAATGAACTGATCACAGACATTGCCCAGAAAGCAGAAAATGAGATCGTGCTCTGGAAGAAAGAATACGAAAAACAGACCGGTGATAAGACATTAGAGCAGTTCCGGCAGAATTTTGACCGAAGACGTAAGGCGAATAATACAACAAAAGAGAATGCGGATAAGAAAATGACAAGTGCGATGTACGATTACAAAACGGCATTTGATTTTGGCGCACCGGCTACGTTAGAAGCATATCCGGAATATGCGGCAGTTCAGGAGAGACTGGTGAACTCCGAGCTTCTGAATTATGAAGAAAAAGTAAGAAAAGCAAAATTATCGGCAGAGGAAGAATTCCGGGAACAGTTTTTATCCAAGCTTCAGGAAAATATGAAGCAGGCACAGGGAGAGTTTAAAGAACTCAATAAGGCATTGAAAGATATCACCTTCAGCAATGAAAGATATGAATTTTTATATTTGCCGAGCAAAAGCTATGGAAAATATTACGATATGATCATGGACGATTTCAATGTAGTGCAGGGAGAGTCCATTTTCAGCGGTCTGTTTCATGAGAATCATAAGGAAGTCATTGATGAACTATTTTCAAAGCTCGCACTGGATCAGGACAATGGGATCAAGGCATTAGATGAATTTACGGATTACCGCACCTATATGGATTATGATATTAAGATCACACATGAGGATGGCAGCTATTCTCTTTACTCTAAGGTTTGTGAAGAAAAGAGCGGAGGCGAGACACAGACCCCGTTCTATGTGACGGTAGCCGCATCTTTTGTCCAGTTGTACAATAATAATATCGGCGGAGAGGCAATCGGGCTGGTGATGTTTGATGAGGCATTTAACAATATGGATGATGAGAGGATCGGGGCAGTTCTTGAGTTTATGAACAGACTGCCGCTTCAGATCGTGATCGCAGCGCCGCCGGATAAAATCCAGTATATCGGTCCGAAAATGCAGGAGACATTATTAGTACTGACAGACGATAAAGTAAGCTTCGTGGAGGAGTATCGTTATGCATCCGGTCGAAAATAAGATATTGAATTATCTTCTGGACAAATACGAAAACAGTAAGCTTTCCAGAGGAGAAAACCAAAGAGCGATTCATATTGCATTTCCGTTCAATAAGAAGACGATGCCAAAGTATTTCGATGAGAGCTCGCTTGAGATAGAAACCATTCACGCAGCCGCAGAACAGATGGAGCGTGAGGGACTGGTCACGATCGCATGGAAAAACCAGAAGCCCGGATATATTATTGAGAAGCTTGTACTCTGTGAGAATCATGTGGAAGAGGCATATGAGAAGCTTGGCAGGAAGCCGAAGAGGGAAGCCGAGGCACATACAAAACAGATTTTGGAGCAGTTTTGTCAGAAAACGCAGGGCGGGGTGACAAGAAGTTTTTTGTCCCACATGATAATGCGGCTGGAAAGAGAACAGTCAGTAAAAGAATATCTCGATATCATGGATCACAGGAAAACAGAGCAACTGATCGACACCTTAGATAAAGTAGAGCAGAATAGGAAAGAATGTTATATCAGGGAATTTTCCATAGAACATTTTCATGATAGCAAAGTATTCGAGACACTGATCCCAAAAATCTGTAAAATATTCCGGGAGGAAAATGAAGAACTGACAGGATTTGAAAATGAAGAAATTCTTGCGGAGTATCAGATTTATAAAACACCGGGCTATGTGTATATGAAGGGAAACGTACAGATTTACAGCGCCGGAAAGCAGGCTGCAGATATCAGTGCTTTCCCGGAAGGAATCGCTGTTGCGGTGGGGAGTGAGGAGGATACGCCGGATATCTGTCCGGATCAGACGATTGATAAAGTATTCACAATTGAAAATCTGACTTCTTTTTACCGTTTTAAACAGGAACACAGTCTGGTGATCTATCTTGGCGGTTATCATAACCACAGCAGACGAAATCTGCTGATGCAGATTTATCAGAAATTGCCGGATGCACAATATTATCATTTTGGAGATTTGGATGCAGGCGGATTTTATATTTTAGAACACTTGAAAAGAAAAACAGGGATCCCATTTCAAATGTTTCAAATGGACATTGAAACATTGAAAAAGTATGAGGATTATGCGAAACCATTGACAGAAAACGACAAAAAGCGGTTGATGCAGTTAGAAAAAATGGAACTGCCGGACGAAGAGAGAAAACTCATCACTTATATGTTACAAAAAGGAATAAAGCTGGAACAGGAATGTATTTCCGAATCCCAGTAAGGAGCATAGATCATGTGGAAACTAAAACAGATTTTTGATGGAGAATACGGCTGCGAAGAGCGGCAGCCGGGTGAAAAAGAAAAATGTCTTGTGATTCTCGCAAATGAAGAGGGAGAAGAAAAGACATTCGAGGCGAATGAGGACTGGATTGCGGCAATCGAAAAGCTGTCAGCAAATCCGCTCATGAAAATAATTATCAGTAAGCCGATGGCGAAAGACTGCCAGTACAAAAAGATCGTGGTGGAGAAGAAAGGCGATGGCTATCAGGCGGCAAAGTATACAGAGAAACAGGTGTTTCACGATAATTTTGGCGTAGAAGATCTGCAGGGCTATTTGATGGAAGCCATACATGATACATTCCTGCAGGTAAATGCATGGGATGAGAAAAGAGAATACAGTCTTCTGATCTCAAAGAAAGGTGCGGTGACACTCAGGGCGAAAGCTTCAAAAGAAGCACCAGACACAGTCACAGAACATAACCGGAAGAAAAATTATATTTTGGATGAGGGACAGGTGATCCCTCCGCTGGTGGATATGGGTATTTTTACCGGAGAGGGAAAAGTAGTAAAGTCCATGTATGATAAGTTCCGCCAGATCAACCGTTTTATCGAGATGATCGATGATGCGATCCGGGAATATAAAGGTGAGGAAATACACATCATTGATTTCGGATGCGGAAAGTCTTACCTGACTTTTATCATGTATTATTATTTTACAGAGATTCGGCATATGAAAGTGCAGATGCTTGGACTCGACCTGAAAAAAGATGTCATCGAAAAATGCAACCGGGCGGCGGAGAAATATGGCTATGACAATCTGCGCTTTGAGCTAGGTGACATCAATGGATTTCAGACGCCGTTTGACGTGGATATGGTCGTGACGCTTCATGCCTGTGATACTGCGACTGATTTTGCACTCTATAATGCAATCACATGGAATGCAAAAATGATTTTTTCCGTACCATGCTGCCAGCATGAGGTGAATAAGCAGATCCAGAGTGAGGATTATTCCCTGCTCACAAGATATGGCATTATCAAAGAGCGTTTTTCAGCGCTGACAACAGATGCGATCCGGGCGAATCTTTTGGAGTGCTGCGGATACAAAACCCAGTTGTTGGAATTTATTGACTTTGAACACACACCGAAAAATATTTTGATCCGCGCGGTTCGCTGTCCGGTCTTACCGTCTTCTGCAAAGAAAAAATATTTGGCGGAAGTGGAAAATATGTGCAGGGAATTTCACTTGGAGCCAACCTTGTATACATTATTGCGGAACGCTTGTAAAGTGTGATAGTATAAATGCAGTAGAAAACACAAAGGAGCGCAGGTATGGAAGACATTTTAGCATCATTTCCGGATAGAGAAACATTTGACCGCTACTGGGAGGAAAATTATGTCCCGGTAACTTATGAGGATGTAAAAGAGGCATTTGAGGATTTCGTAACCTCCGCAGGCGGACACATCTTTTTGTCCGATTACGAGGAGGGTGGATGCATTTCCAAAGAGGATTTTAAGGACAATCTTTCCCAGGAGGCGCAGTTTGCCTTTCAGGATGGTCTGACGGAAGTATTTTATGACAAAAACCCGGATTTATATGAGACAGCCTTTGCTATTTTTGAGGAGGCACAGATGTCTGGAAATCAGGATGTAAATGTGGCAGTTACGTTTCATGAAACATTTAACCGCCTGTATGCAGAGTTTTTAGATCGTTTATTTGAAGAGAAAGGCAGTATATGGCAACGTTAGGAATTCCACAGAATACCATAGAGGTTTTACAGAAATATAATTTTAAGGTAGAAATACTTTGGTTCGGGCAGAACAGCGGTGGACATGTACAATGGCTGAAGCCCGACCAATTGCGAACTCCCGATTATGTGATGCACTCTCCGAAAGCCGGTGATTTCCAGTCTTTCTCTACGGCAGGTAGTTCTAAAGAAACTACCAGTGAATTTACAATCCGGCGTGATATCTCAGACTATACCTTAGACTTGAATGATAAGAAGCTATGTGCCCGTGAGGCCTATGTTTTAGGAAAAGTCATGGAGCATATCGCCCGCTGGGATGCGGAGAACGGAGCCAGACATACCTTGATCGGTGTGCAACTAAACAATGAAGTACGCAGTTTTCCGTCATCCACTATTGTAGAATATATGAGCGAATTGGGACGGGCTGTAAAAGAATCCCCTTACTCGGTATGGACACGAATGAACTGTACGTATGTCGATCTCTACTCCATACTTTATACGAATGAACAAATGCGTTCAACAACCGGTACTTATATAGACTTTGTAGGTATCGATACATACCGCCACCATTTCCAGACGGAAGACAGTTTTGCGGAAAGTACACGTACCAATGTGCCTTATATGGGAAAGAATTTTCGTATGATTATGGAGATAGGGGCTCGTGTACCCAATATAGCTCAGTTGCACCTTGCTGCTTTGTCCGGTAATAATGCTTTTGATTACTATGAACTGTGCGGCTCGGACGACTTGGGAATTTTTGTACAGGATGAGAAAGACGGTTTCGCACCTCGTGGTATCTATCTGGAAGATGTGAAGTTGGTTAATAAAATGCTGAATAGTGTCATGGCGGATATAGCGGTGAATGCCAGCAGATACGGTCTTTTTGTGCATAACTGGAAAGGTGATTCGCTGATGCCTACCGTAGGAGTCGAAGGTATCTCCTTTACTCCGGGATATATTAACTCACAGGCGGTTAGCATCCTTCGTAGCGGCAGTGAGATAGTGCTGGCTACTTCTAAGGGTGGGGTTTTCTCCTGGCCTGATTCTCTGAATATCCTATCTGCAAGTAAGGGATACTTTGACGCTCATAATAATTGGGTGGACGAAGGTGCTGTTGATTTCCAGACGGATAAGCGGAAACACATTGTTACGTTGGATGCGGGAATTTGTCAAACTGTTCGTTTGGTTCGTGCTGCGCAACCGATGCCATCTGTGGTTTGTCCTTCGGAGCACATGGAGTTTGGTGGGGGTGTGGTGTTGGAAGCTGATGCGGAAAATTGCATCGGTTTCACCGGAGCTGGTTATCTGAACTTTCCGTTGGCAGGTGGATATG
>OGFW01000190.1_pt1 | contig 66600 bp, 50 predicted proteins | sample 1570991 | NCBI WGS metagenome assembly OGFW01 (sample SAMEA2582074, study PRJEB24529) | metagenome | biome: Human gut stool | place: China | collected 2011
TGGCTATATCCAAGCCTTTTCAGGCCCGATGATTTCTAAACGGGACAGCAGTGATATAATATATAACAATTTAAAACAATATTAATCCATAAGCGATATATACCCCCTAGGAAAAAACTGAGGAACTGAGTTATTGAGGAACTGAGTCAATGATAGAGACTTAGAATCTTACTCTTGATACTGTTGAATATGTGCTTATGTTAAAAGTTAAGTATCAGATTATCAGATAAATAAAACACTTGACCCCCTGAAATAAGGGGTCAAGTGTTGATTGTGATACCCATACGTTGTGAAACACGACGTATGGGTATGAAAAGGAGTTTCGTTACATTGAACTTTCAAATCGTAACTTGATAAAATTTGGCTGATTTTACATCTCAACCACTACTTCATGCTTGCCTTCAGAGCAAGGAATGATGGTGCCTGAGATAGGAGAGCCATCCACTGTAATCTGCTTCACGCCCTTCTGGTTTCCGCTAGGATTCTTTACTGTGATATGGTATTCGCCACCACGGAACTTGCGGGTTACCTCATACTCCTTAGCGGTGCTTGGGAGACAAGGATCGATGAGCAAACCTTCATAATCTGGCTTGATGCCGAGGATGAATTCTGATACAGTATACCACATCCATGCCGCTGTACCGGTGAGCCAGGAGTTCTTTCCTTCGCCCGGTTTGGCTGCATCCTTACCGGCTACCATCTGGCAGTTTACGTAAGGTTCTACCTTGTGAAGTGTCTGATATTTTTCCTCTACATAGCTAGGCAGAATCTTGGTATAATGGCTCCAGGCATCGTTGCCTCGGCCGGCTACAGTCTCTCCGATGATGACCCAAGGATTGTTGTGGCAGAAGATACCGGCGTTCTCCTTGTAGCCTTCAGGATAAGAAGAAATCTCACCCATTTCTACATGATAGGTAGTGTAGGCTGGGTTGTTCAGCACCAGTCCGTGTTCGCATTCCAGTCGTTTCTTACTGCTATCCAGTGCTTTATCGCAGAGTCCTTCTTCCAGACCGATACCAGCCATCGTACACCAGCCCTGGCTCTCGATGAAGATTTTGCCTTCCTCGTTCTCATCACTACCAATCTTGTTGCCGAAGAAATCGTAAGCGCGGAGGAACCATTCACCGTCCCATCCATGCTGCTTCACAGCCTCGCTCATCTCATCTACAGCTTGCTGCATGCGCTCGGCTTCTGTCAAATAATCTTCCTCTGCAAGGCCGGCTATTTCGCCCTCCTTGCTTTCCATAGCTTCCTTGGCAAGCTGCTTGCACAGAGCCACATAATCCTTGCCGGTAACCACGAACAGACCGGCTATCATCAGACTCTCTGCCTTGCTTCCTTCGCCCTTGTTTTCGGTGGTCTGGAAACTCTCGTTAGGGTCCCAGGAGAAGCAGTTCAGGTTCAGACAGTCGTTCCAGTCGGCTCTTCCGATGAGTGGCAACTTGTGTGGACCCAGGTTGTTGATAACATGGTTCATCGAAATCTTGAGGTGCTCGAAGAGGCTTACTTCTGTGCCTGGCTGGTTGTCGAAAGGCACCTGCTCAGCGAGGATAGAGAAGTCGCCCGTCTCCTTGATATAGGCTACGGTACCGAAGATGAGCCAGCAAGGGTCGTCGTTGAAACCGCCACCGATATCGTTGTTGCCGCGTTTGGTGAGCGGCTGATACTGGTGGTAGCAGCCACCATCAGGGAACTGGGTGCTGGCAATATCGATGATGCGCTGGCGGGCACGGGTAGGTATCTGATGAACGAAACCTACGAGGTCCTGGTTGGAATCGCGGAAGCCCATGCCTCGACCGATGCCGCTCTCGAAGAAACTTGCCGAACGCGACATACAGAAGGTGATCATGCACTGATACTGGTTCCAGATGTTCACCATACGGTCTAACTTGTCGTTGCCGCTCTTCACGGTGAAGATGTTCAGCAGGTTATCCCAGTACTGGTTGAGTTCTGCGAAGGCAGCATCCACCTTTTCGGTGGTATCAAACTTGGCGATAAGCTGATGAGCCTTCTCCTTGTTGATTACCTTCTTGGCGCTGAACTTCTTGTCCTGTTCGTTCTCCACATATCCCAAAAGGAAGATGAGGTCGCGGCTCTCGCCTGGCTGCAGGGTAACCTCGATGTAATGAGATGCGATAGGGCTCCATCCGTGGGCAAAACTGTTGCGTGGCTTGCCTTCCATCACAGCCTCAGGCTCGGCAAACTCGTTGTAGAGTCCGATGAAGCTCTCGCGGTCGGTATCGTAGCCCTGAATCTCGGTATTCACAGTGTAGAAAGCGTAGTGGTTGCGGCGCTCACGGTATTCGGTCTTGTGATAGATGGTAGAACCCTCTACCTCCACCTCGCCCGTAGAGAAGTTGCGCTGGAAGTTCTCCATGTCGGTAGCAGCATTCCAGAGGCACCACTCTGCAAAGGAGAACACCTTGAGGGTCTTCACCTCCTCAGTCTGGTTCTTCAGCGTCATCTTCTGCACCTCAGCCCATGTATGGAGGGGTACGAAGAAGAGCACACTCGCCTCTACGCCGTTCTTGCTGCCCGTGATGCGGGTATAGTTCATGCCGTGGCGGCACTCGTAGCTGTCGAGCGGTGTCTTGCAAGGTTTCCATCCCGGGTTCCATACGGTATCGCCATCTTTGATATAGAAATAGCGACCGCCGTTATCCATCGGCACTCCGTTGTAACGGTAACGGGTGATGCGGCGGAACTTGGCATCCTTGTAGAAGGAATAACCACCTGCTGTGTTTGAGATGAGCGAGAAGAAATCCTCGTTACCCAAATAATTGATCCAAGGCCATGGGGTCTTTGGGTCAGTAATCACGTATTCGCGATTGGCGTCATCAAAATGACCATACTTTTTTTCTGCCATTGTTTTTTTAATGTTTATTTCTAGGTAAAATATATTATTTTCGTGCAAAGATAGTAAAAAGTTTCAGTTTCGGGGTTAGAAAACAGTTTTTTTTTTGTATTTTTGCAATGAAAAGTTTGATGATTATCATCATTCTATTAACATTTTATACTGTTGGCTTATGAAAAGAAACATTTTATCACTTCTGATAGCCCTCTTTGCTACGATGCAGGTAGCGGCTCAGACATACGACAACTTGTGGAAGCAAGCTGAAATCAATGCTCAGAAGGACCAGCCTAAGAGCGAAATCGCGGTGATGAAGAAAATCATCGCCAAGGCTTCGGCTGCCAAAGATTACGGGCAGCTGCTGGCGGCTGAGATAAGACAGATGACACTCTGGAAAGAGATTTCGGCTGACTCGCTGACACCGAATGTGAAGCGGATGGAGGCTGAAGCTTTGAAGACAAATGACCCGATGCTGAAAGCGGTGAGATATGCTGTGCTCGGCAAGGTATATCATGATAATCCGTATGGAATAGAAGTGGATGAGGCTTCTTTGGAACAAAGGGAGGATGCTTCTTATTATCAAAGTCAGCGAAAGGTAAACCTGAAGAAGAGCCGGGAGTTCTTCAAGAAAGCGATGGCGCACCCAGAGCTTCTTGCTAAGCATGCTTCTACTGAGTATGTGCCGCTGACTCTGAAAGGGGTGGACGGAAGTTCCTTCAAGAATGATTTGCTTCATCTCATCGGATTCGAGGCAGACAGCAAGGAGGCGTATCTGCAGCTGTACACCTATTATAATAAGGTGGGAAATAGGGGTGCGGCTTGTCTCTGTGCCTATAAGCTCATCGAGAAATACCGCCAGGACGACGTGAGAGAGGTGAAGAAATCGAAGTATCTGCAGACCATCGACTCGCTCATCCAGGTTTATCAGGATATTCCGGAGGCAGGCGAACTTGCCGTGGAGCATTTTCGCTTCATGGAAGGGGCTACCGATGCCAAACCGCAGGATAAGCTCAACTATATCAACTATGCGCTGAGCCGCTGGGGGGGATGGTCGAGAATGAACGAATTGAGAAATGCGCAGAAGCGACTCACCGAACCGATGTTCCGGGTGAAGGATATGCCATTGGTGCTTCGTCCTTCAGAAAGGAAGTGGGTGCATCTGAACGTGCGCAATCTCCAGAACCTGAAGGTCAGCATTTCCCGCCTCAACATCACGGCAGATAATGAGTATGATGTTCAGAATGAGGCTACCTATAAGATGCTTCTGAAAAAGACTACGAAGCTGCATCAGAAGGATTTCAGCAGGAACTACTATGGTCGTCCGAATTACGAAGAGGTGAAGGATTCCATCGAAATCGGTGGCAATCTGCCGCTGGGTGCCTATCTGATGGAGGTGACTTCGGATAATACCGGCATCGCTCCGCAGCGAGAACTCTTCTATGTCAGCAATCTGGCGGTGATGATTCAGCAGTTGCCTGATGATAAGCATCGCTATGTGGTGGTGAATGCTACCGACGGACAGCCTATCGCCGGGGCGAAGATAGAACTCTACGACCAGCGGTATGATTTCAAGACGAAGAAGGACAAGCGAATAGTTCATGCCCGCTTGACAACAGATGAGAACGGAGAGGCTTACTTCAAAAATGTGGATGGAATGGTGTTGATTTCTACCAACAATGACAAGTTTACGCCAGCCAGGGACATCTATCTTAGCCGTACCCGCTATTATGAGAAGAAGAATAATGAGACTAAATATCAGGTTTATACCGATCGTGCCATCTATCGCCCGGGGCAGAAGGTACATGCCTCAGCCATTTCCTATACTGTCAAGAAGGGGTTGGATGCCAGCGTGCCAGGAAAGAGTATGGAACTGAAGTTTGTCCTGAGTGATGCCAACTGGAAGCAGGTGGCAGAACAGAAGGTTACGACCGATGAATATGGTACGGCTTCGGTAGATTTCGAACTCCCGAAGGAGGGAAAGACAGGACAGTATTCCATCTCCGTGAATGGTACAGCAAGCGAATATTTCAGAGTTGAGGAGTACAAGCGTCCAACCTTCGAGATTACCTTCCCGAAGGTGAACGAGAAATATACCTGGGGCGACACCGTGGTGGTGAAAGCTTCAGCCAAGACCTATGCCGGAGTGCCGGTGCAGGGTGCCAAGGTGGAGTATCAGGTGACCCGCAGAAACCAACTCTGGTGGTGGGGCGCAGGATCTGCCGGACAGTTGGTGAAAACTGACAGTTGCGTGACTCGTGAGGACGGAACCTTCGACGTCGAGATTCCGCTGGAGGCTTCCTTGTCAGGAAAAGACGAGGCTGATATGAGCGATTTCATGCGCCAAGCTCGTTTCTTCAACTTCGAGGTCTCAGCCATCGTTACCGACATCAGTGGTGAGAGCCATGAGGGCGTGATGAGTCTGCCTCTGGGCACCAAGCCAACCATCCTCACGGTGAATCTTCCTAAGCGTATCGAAACAGACAGTCTGAAGACGGTGACCTTCGCTTACCGCAATGCCAGTGGTATGCCGATTTCTAGTAGGTTAAAATATCGAATTGATAAGGGCGAATGGAAGGATGCCGAGGCGAATGCACCGGTTTCTATCAAGGAATATGCATCTTCTGCCTCTTCTTCCCTCGTTTGGAAATCTGGCGTTCATCAGTTGGAGGCAATCTGCGGACAGGATACCCTGCAGCAGAAATTCACCCTTTTCAGCATGAAGGATACCCATCCGGTGGAGCCAACCACCGAATGGTATTATCAGACGGCGAAGACCTTCCCTCGTGATGGCAAGCCGGTCTATATCCAGGTGGGCTCTTCGGAGAACGGAGCTCACATCGTATATTCCATCATCGCCGGCAACAAACTGCTGGAGAAGGGCGCCTGGGAGTTGGGCGACAGTATCGTGACTCTGCCTTTCACCTACAAGGAGGAATATGCGTCGGGCATCGTACTGAACTATAGTTTCGTGAAGCAAGGCAAGTGCTATACCCGAATGATGAGCATCGCCCGTCCTTTGCCTGAGAAGAAACTGAATATCGCCTGGAAGACCTTCCGCAACCGTCTGACCCCTGGACAGAAGGAGGAGTGGACGCTGAAGATTACCACCCCTGACGGCAAGCCAGCCAAGGCGCAGCTGATGAGCGTACTCTATGACAAGTCGCTCGACCAGATAGCCCCGCATTCCTGGAATTTCTCCCTGGGCTTCTATCAGAGTTTGCCAAACTGCTACTGGAAGCACAACCTCACTTTCCGTTCATCTTACTTGAATGGCGTTTATCCTACCAAGTATTATGACGAGAAGCAACTGGATGTAGATAAGTTTGATGGCAAATTCTTTAGCTATTATGCTTATATGCAAGCGGTGGAACTGAGCAAGTTGGAACGTTCTTCTGGCGGAACCGTTGAGGCTGTTCGTATACAGAAAGACGAGCTGGTTCAGGAAGAAGCGAAAGTCATCAGGATTCGCGGCTCTAAAATGACCCGTGTCGGAGCGGCTGCTCCATCTGCCAACAAGGTTTTTGATGTAGTAGAGGAGATGCCGCAGTTTGCCGGTGGTTCTGGCTCAGACGCAGGACAGTTCCTCGACAAGGTGCAGGTGCGTGAAAACCTGAACGAGACCGCCTTCTTCTATCCTGCCTTGGAGAGCGACAACAATGGCAACGTAGCCATCAGGTTTACCCTGCCGGAGAGCGTGACTACCTGGAAGTTCATGGGATTGGCTCATGACAAGGAGATGCGCAACGGTTTGCTGGTGGATGAGGCTGTGGCTCAGAAGACCGTGATGGTGCAGCCTAACATGCCTCGTTTCCTGCGTGAGGGCGATAAGAGCACCATCGTGGTGAAACTCTTCAATACTTCCGACAAGAAGGTGAGCGGCAACGCCCGCATGCAGATTCTCGACCCGGAGACCAACAAGGTGGTTTGGCAGAAGACGCAGAACTACAGTATCGATGCCGAGGGCTCTGCTACCATCTCCTTTGATGTCCAGGGACTGAAAGAAGGCGTATATATTAATAAGGTGGTGGCTGCCGGTAATGGATACAGCGATGGTGAACAGCACTATCTGCCGGTTTTGAGCAACCGTGAACTCGTGGTGAACACCCTGCCTATCACCCTGCATCAGAAGGGTGAGCAGAGCTTCGACCTGAGCAAACTCTTTCTGAACAAGGAGGGCAAGCAGGCGAAGGGCGCTGAAGAGGCAAAGGTAACCATCGAGTACACCAATAACCCAAGTTGGCTGATGGTGAAGGCGCTGCCAGCCATCAGTAATCCGGATGAGGAGGACGCCATCTCGCTGATGTCTGCCATCTATGCCAATACTATCACAAACCATGTACAGAAGCATCTCTCGCTGGAAAATCTCACTCAGGAGAGCATCCGCCTGCAGAATCAGGTGGAGAAGCTGAAGAAGTTGCAGAACCCTAACGGTTCCTTCTCCTGGTGGAAGGGCATGAAGGGCAGCCGGTATATGACAACGTCGGTAGCCGAAATGATGGTTCGATTGAATGCCCTCGCTGGTGTGCAGAAATCAACCGCCCGGATGCTGACTTCGGCTCTGAACTATCTCTCTCTGCAGACTGCTCGGGAAGTAAGAGAGATGAAGAAACAGGAGGAGAAAAAGCACAAGGTGAATCCTAGCGAACAGGCGCTGCATTATCTCTACATCCTTTCGATGGATGGCAGAAAGATGAAGCAGAATCTGGAGCAGGATAAGGCTTATCTCCTGGACAAGATGTCGAAGTTGACCGGTGATTTCTCCATCTATGGCAAGGCGCGTGCTGCCGTGGTTCTCGCCAGAAACAGTCAGCAGAATGCTGCTTACCGCGAGAAGGCTGGCGAATATCTGCAGAGCGTGAACGAATATGCCGTTTACCGCGAGGAGATGGGCCGCTACTACGATACCCGCAAGGCACTCTACAGCTGGAGAAACTATAAGATTCCTACCCAGGTATCTGTGATAGAGGCGCTGCAGATGCTGAAGCCGAACGACAAGCAGACCATTGAGGAACTGCAGCGCTGGCTCCTGATGTCGAAGCGCACCCAGGTTTGGGATACGCCGGTGAACACCGTGGATGCTGTTTACGCCTTTATGAAGGGCAATGAGAGCAACTGGAGCAGGAGGGCTGAGAATGCCGTGCTGAAACTGGACGGAAAGCAGTTGCCGATGCCGCAGGATTCCACCACCTTGGGTTATGTGAAGACCGAAAAGACAGGCAAGGCATCCGTGCTGAGTATCGACAAGAAGAGCGAGTATACCAGCTGGGGTGCTGTCTATTCAGAGTTTAAGCAGCCTATCAGCGAAATCGGTTCTATGGAGTCGGGCATCAAGGTGCGCCGTGTCATCGTTCCTGCCGAATCTGAGAGCAAGGGCAAGGCGCAGGCGAAGGTAGGTGAGAAGGTGAAGGTAACGCTCATCATTACCGCCGACCGCGACTACGACTTTGTGCAGATTACGGATAAGCGTGCGGCATGTCTGGAACCGGTTAACCAGAAGAGCGGTTATCAGTGGGGCATAGGCTGCTATGTTTCTCCAAGAGATCATGCAACAAATTTCTATTTCGATCGTTTATCTAAAGGTAAGCACATCGTAGAAATGGAGTATTACGTGGATAGAAAGGGCGACTATCAGAGCGGAACTTGCACCGCTGAGTGTACCTACAGTCCGGAATTTGGTGGCCGCACAGAGACGTATGAGTTGAGAGTTAACAATTAATAGTTTATAGTTTATAGATTGATAATTTAAAATAGAATAGTATGAAACGGATGAATATATGGATGCTCTCAGCGCTGTTGGCGCTGCCTGCATCAGCACAGAAGATTACAACCCAGCACGAGGTGGTAGACTGCGGACAGGTGGTGTTCCGCAAGCCTGTAACTGCCGAATTCGTGCTGAAGAATGACGGGCACAAGCCGTTGGTTATCAACAATGTGTTGAAAAGCTGCGGCTGTACGGAGGTAGATTATCCGAAGACGAGCATTGCTGCCGGCGAAAGTTTCGTCATCAAGGCGGTATACGATGCCAAGCAGATGGGTACTTTCACCAAGCAGGTTTGCCTCTATACCAATGCGGATGAAGAGCCGTTCATCCTCTCTATGAGGGGAAAGGTAGTGGGCAGCGTAGTAGATTTCGCTGGTTCTTACGATGAGATGCTGGGTGTCATCAAGAGTGATGCCCAGGAGGTGGAGTTTGATGACGTGAACCGTGGCGACCGTCCGGTTCAGCGCATCCATATCTTCAATCCTACCGACGAATTACTGGAGCCGGTAGTGATGCATCTGCCATCCTATCTTCATGCTTTCGTATCGCCTTCCAAGGTAGCTCCGCGTCATTCTGCCGAAATCAGTTTCGTGCTGGATTCCAAGAAACTGCGTGACCTGGGCTTGAACCAGACATCGGTTTATCTCGGTGAGCGTCCTGGCGATAAGATTGCGCCTGAGAAGGAAATCGTGGTATCAGCCGTTCTTCTTCCTGGTTTCGAGAACATGACTCCAGCCAAGAAGGTACTGGCTCCGAAGTTAGAGATGTCTGCCACCGATCTCAATCTGGGTAGTTTCAATGGAAAGAAGAAGCTGAAGGGTGAGATTCTGATTACCAATAAGGGTAAGTCGGAACTGGATATCCGCAGCATGCAGATGTTTACGATGGGCTTGCAGGTGAACCTGAAGAAGAGTAAGATTCAGCCAGGAGAGACCGTTAAGATGAAGGTGACGGCTGTGGCTGCCGACTTGAAGAAATCGCGTGTCAGACACCCTCGTATCCTGATGATTACGAATGATCCTGACCATGCTAAGGTGGTGGTGAAGATTAATGTACAATGAATTAAAAACGAATATCGTGCAGATAGAAATAGATAACGGCAGTGGGTTCTGCTTTGGCGTAACCACTGCCATCAAGAAAGCTGAAGAGGAGTTGGCTAAGGGCGGTAAACTTTACTGCCTGGGCGATATTGTGCATAACGGTATGGAGGTGGAGCGCCTGCATGAAGCGGGACTCATCACGATAGACCATGAGCAGATGGAGGAACTGCAGGGCGTAAAGGTCTTGCTCCGTGCCCATGGTGAACCGCCTGAGACTTATGCCCTTGCTGAGCGAAACAACATCGAAATCATCGATGCTACCTGTCCTGTGGTGCTCCAGTTGCAGCGCCGCATCAAGAAGCAGTATGTCAACAATCCGGAGGCACAGATTGTGATTTTCGGCAAGAACGGGCATGCTGAGGTGCTCGGACTGGTGGGGCAGACGGAGAGTCATGCCATCGTGGTAGAGAAGTTTGAGGATGTGAAGCAGCTGAAGGAAACCGGTCAGCTGGATTTCTCTAAAGATATCTATCTTTACTCCCAGACTACCAAGAGTCTCGATGAGTTTCACCGCATCATCGAATACTGCCAGGAGCATATTGTTGAGGGCGCTGTCTTCAAGAGTTTCGATACCATCTGCCGTCAGGTGGCTAACCGCATGCCTAACATCGCTGCCTTTGCCAGCAAGCATGATGTCATCCTCTTTGTGAGTGGCAGAAAGAGTTCGAACGGCAAGGTGCTTTTCAAGGAATGCAAGAGCGTGAATGCCAACAGCTACCAGATAGAAAGTGCCGACGAAATAGATATGAACTGGTTCAAGGATGTGGAAACGGTAGGTATCTGTGGTGCTACCAGTACGCCGAAGTGGCTGATGGAAGAGTGCAGGGAGAAGATTATCAACGATAGTTCTGTTCTTTTGCTGTAAGATTTAATGCGTTGATTGTTAGTTAGTTAACCCCCTTGCTACCGCGTTTTGCGGTAACAAGGGTATAGGATAGTTTTATCGTTGATTGAAAAACTTAATATGCTGGTTATTAATTAGTTAACCTATTTGACGTTGTGTTTTACAACGTCAAATGGGTTTATCTTTTATAAACTGTCTGAAAATAAAACAGGTGATAAATCTTCTCCCGAAGACCTATCACCTTCAAAAAACAGTAATTAACTCAAAATTTATAATCTATATCATTACTACCTTATTAATATGGTTGCAAAGATACTAAATTGAAGTTTTTTTTTCAAATCTTTTTCATCGAATAAAATAAATTTATCGGCAAAAGTAGTATATTTAACGTATTTTTGCGTTAATAACCCGGCAGTCTCTTCTCTGTAGCTTATTCTGCTATTGCTTTTTGATATTGTTCCATCAGCCATGCCTTCTGTTCAGAAATGGTCATGTTGCTGTTGTCGAGCGTGATGGCATCATCTGCTTTTCTGAGTGGGGAAGTCTCGCGGTGGCTATCGATATAGTCGCGCTCCTCTACATTCTTCAGAATCGCATCGAAGTCGGCTGGCATTCCTTTCTCCTTCAGTTCATCGAAACGGCGCTGTGCTCTCACCTGTGAACTGGCTGTTACGAAAATCTTCAGTTCGGCATTAGGGAACACGGTGGTACCTATATCGCGACCATCCATCACGATGCCCTTGTCTTCGCCCATCTTCTGCTGCAGTTCTACCAGCGCCTCTCTGACGAAAGGAACGGCGGCAATCGGACTAACGTGGTTGGAAACCTCTAACGAACGGATTTCCTTTTCTACCAGTTCGCCGTTCAGATAGCAGTCTGGGCGACCGGTTGTTGTATTAAACTTGAATGAGATGCTGATGTTCTTCATCTCCTTCTGCAGTTCTTCAGTCTTTACGGCTCCATCTGCTTCGAAGAGCTGATGACGCAGCGCATAGAGAGTTACCGAGCGGTACATGGCGCCCGTATCTACATAAACATAACCTATTTCCTTGGCAAGATCCTTTGCCATCGTACTCTTACCGCAAGAAGAGTATCCGTCTATTGCTATTGTTATTTTCTTCATAATTTCGAACTAACTTTAATGTATAATAATGTAGAATTTATAATCTGTAACTTACGTTCAGCATGAGACTGCTGCTACTGACGTGATATTTGCCGTAGGCAACGTTCAGATGAAAGCGCTCCAGGTTGATACCGCCACCCACAGAGAAACCGGCTCCATGGCTGCTTTCCTCATCTTCTGAGGTGCTGATTTTCATCTCGTTGGCTCTCCTGAAGTTGTAGCCGGCACCTATCCACAGGCTCTCCGAAAGCAGAATGTCGGCACCTACTACGGCATGATCACGAAGACTGCTGTCCCAATGGTTCAGGTTGACCAGTGTGGCTGATACCCTGAACGGTGCGTTGGCGAAGCGTTTCGTAACACCCAACTGCAGGTCGATAGGCATCTTCTCGTATTCATTATCGTAGGCTTTCAGCTGTCCACCCAGATTCTTTGCCGCACAAGAAACCGACCATTCCGTTTCCGGGTCGTAATAGTTGATGCCCAGATCCACTCCCACTGCGATAGAATTGTAATCGCCAATATACGAAGTGATGAATTTGGCAGCAATACCACCCGCAAACTTTTCACCGAGCATATAAGAGAAGTAACCCGCAATGGCAATGTCCTTTGCCGAGAACTCACCCATCTGGATGTTGTTCTCATCCGTCTCTTTCATCTTGCCGTAGTCAACAAGCTGAGCCGAAACAGCCCACGAAGCCTTGTCGTTGACAGTACGGTTGAAACTAGCCGAGGCAGTGTTCACCCCCGACATATAGTTCATATAATTGAGATTGACCGTCTTGTCGTTTACTGATGACAGGAGAGCCGGATTATGGAATATGAGTGCCTCATCATCTTCTATCAAGGTGATGTTGTCGCCACCCAGAGCAGCTGCGTGAGCACTCACCGGCAAGCGAAGGAAATTATACCCCGTTTGGCTCTCTTGAGCATCAATAATTGTCGCAAAAAGCGTCAATATTGCGGAAATTACATATTTTTTCATTTAAATTTTCTAATTCTTTGGCAAAGATACTGCTTTTTTCAATAATAAGAAGTAATTTTGCAATGTTTTCGTAGGAAATAACGATTTTAAACGGTTTTTATTGTGGAAATTAAGAAATCAAATAGCGCACAACTGGAAGATAAGCGGGTTACATTTTTCCTGCTGGGGTTGCTGCTGGCTTTTACTTTCATCTTCGTAGGACTCCAATATCAGAGAGGTCCGCAGGGAGATGATGACTTGTCGGAATCGATGGAAGAACTCTCACAGGATCTGGAAATGTCGGCTCGTCCCGACCAGAAAGATATGGTGAGTGCGGAGGCTGTTTCGGCTCCTGCTTCTAAGTCAATTACCCAGGAAGTGAAGGCTGCCGAGCAACAGACTCAGAAGGCACCGCAGAAAATCAGTTCTACAACCAGCGAACTGGTTATTGGCGACGGCTCGGGTGTAGTGGATGGATCTGAGGTGAAGGAAGCGGTTCCTGAAACTCCCATTGAGAATCCAGGAGTTGAGGCTCCTATCAAACTGACCGTCGTGCAGAAGATACCGCAGTTTCCTGGTGGCTGGTCTGCCTTCATGCAGTGGCTTACCAAGAACCTGAAGTACCCTGTAGCTGCCCGGAAAAGTAGGATTCAGGGAACCGTAGTGGTATCCTTTATCGTAAACAAGGATGGAAGTGTTGCCAATATCAAGGTAAGCACTTCGGTAGATCCATTGCTCGACAACGAGGCTTTGAGGGTGATGAAGATGATGCCGAAGTGGAAACCGGGCATCGATAAAGGCAAGGTCTGTCGCACGATGATTGCCATCCCGGTAGTGTTCCAGCTATAAATTATAAATTGTTCATTGTAAATTATACATTATAAATTATACATTATTATGAAGACAGCAGATGAAATTTTAAGCATGGTAAATGAGTTTCTGGCTAATTTGCCTTACGAAAGAAAGCCAAAGTCTCTTTATGAGCCTATCAGATACGTACTTTCTATGGGTGGCAAGCGTATTCGTCCTACGCTCATGCTTCTGGGCTACAATCTTTTCAAGGATAATCCGGAGAAGATTCTGATGAATGCCGTTGCCCTGGAAACTTATCATAACTATACTTTGCTGCATGATGACCTGATGGACAATGCTGATTTGCGTCGCGGTCATGAAACGGTTCATAAGAAATGGGATGCCAATACGGCAATCCTTTCGGGCGACAGCATGCTCGTTCTGGCTTATGAGCGTATGGCTCAATGTGATGAAAAGCATCTTGCCAAGGTGTTGAAACTCTTTACGACCACTGCCCTGGAAATTGGTGAAGGTCAGCAGTTTGATATGGAGTTTGAAAACCGTAACGATGTGAAGGAGGAGGAATATATCGAGATGATCCGCCTCAAGACCAGCGTTCTCCTGGCTTGTGCCCTGAAGATGGGTGCTATCCTTGCCGATGCTTCTGATGAGGATGCAGAGAACCTGTATAAGTTTGGCGAGCAGATAGGATTGGCGTTCCAGTTGCAGGATGATTACCTCGATGTTTACGGCGATACCAAGGTGTTCGGTAAGGAGATTGGTGGCGATATCACATCTAACAAGAAGACGTATATGCTCATCAATGCCTTCAACCATGCCAACGACGCTCAGCGTGCAGAACTGCAGAAGTGGGTGGATGCCAAGGATTTCGACCGCAAGGAGAAGGTGGCTGCCGTTACCCGTCTATACAACGAGATAGGTATCGACAAACTGGCGCAGGATAAGATTGCTTATTATTTCGAGCAGAGCAAGAAGTATCTGGATGCTGTCAGCGTGCCTGCTGAGCGCAAGGAAGAACTGGCTAAGTATGCTCAGAAAATGATGAAGCGACAGTACTAGTTGATAGTTAATAGTTTATAGTTGACAGTTGATAGGGCAATGTTCAAAGTAATAGATACACATACGCATTTTGATGCGGAGGAGTTTGATGAGGATAGGGCGGAGGCTTTCGCCCGTGCCAAGGAAGCGGGGGTAGGCAAGGTGTTCTTGCCTGCCATCGATGTGAAGACCACACACGCGGTCCTGGCATTGGCTAAGGAATATCCGGGCTATGCTTATCCGATGATTGGTCTGCATCCTGAAGAGGTGAAGGCTGACTGGAAGGAACAGCTGGCTGAACTCCGGAAGATACTGGAGGAGCATCGCCTGACCGGTAATGCCTGTCAGGTGGGTTCTCCTCAGTTTTCTGACTTGATCGCCATCGGAGAGGTAGGACTTGATTATTACTGGAGCCGTGAGTTCGAAAACGAGCAGCTCGAGGCTTTCGAGGAACAGGTAAAATGGTCGGTAGAAACCCAGCTCCCGCTGATGATTCATTGCCGCAAGGCGCAGAACGAGATGGTACATCTGCTCAGAAAGTATGAGAAAGAACTGCCGGGTGGCGTCTTCCATTGCTTTACGGGCAATCAGAAGGAGGCAGAAGAACTCCTCTCGTTCGATAAGTTTGTATTGGGCGTCGGTGGCGTATCTACTTTCAAGAGCAGTCATCTGCGTGAAGACCTCCCTGCCGTAGTTCCTCTGGATCGCATCGTGCTGGAGACCGACAGTCCGTATATGGCGCCCGTTCCTTATCGCGGCAAGCGTAACGAGAGTGCTTTCGTGGTAGAAGTGATGAAGACGCTCGCCAAGGCTTATGGCATAAGCGAAGAGGAGTTTGCTCGACAGACCAACCTCAATGCAGAGCGGGTTTTTCCGCTATCCGTATCGCAAGTATAGGACGCAAGCGTTCAAAACTCCTTAAATAAACATAAAAAAACAATGAAAGTTATGGTATTTCGGAGGAAAAGCAATAATTTTGCACTTCGAAATTGTTGCAGCAGCATGTTGCGGCGATTAAGAAGAGTTCTTCGGAATATGGAAAGGTGCTCGAGTGGCTGAAGAGGCACGCCTGGAAAGCGTGTAACCGGCAAAACCGGTTCGGGGGTTCGAATCCCCCTCTTTCCGCTTTTATATATATAATAAGGTATATGAAGAAAAATACAGCTATTGCACGTTTTGCAATATTGGTTTTCACATGGATGTGTTCTCTGCCTATGATGGCTCAAGAAGAGAACATGGGATTTCATCAAGCTCTTAAGACAAAGTTTATAGAGGGTAATGCGGGATTTATGTCTCTCGTTGCCATCGCCCTCATCGTGGGTATGGCTTTCTGTATCGAGCGCATCATCTATCTGAGTCTCTCTGAAATCAACGCCAAGAAGTTGATGCAGGATATCGACCAGAAAGTGTCGGCGGGAGATGTGGAAGGGGCTAAGACGCTCTGCCGGAATACCCGCGGACCGGTGGCTTCTATCTGCTACCAGGGTTTGATGCATATCAGCGAGAATCTTGATGACATCGAGCGCTCGGTGAGCGGATATGGTACCGTTCAGGCGGCTAATCTGGAGAAGGGATGCTCCTGGATCAAACTCTTTATCGCTATGGCACCATCGCTCGGATTCCTCGGAACCGTGATTGGTATGGTCATGTCGTTCGACCAGATTCAGCAGGCGGGCGATATCAGTCCTACTATCGTTGCTTCGGGTATGAAAGTGGCGCTCATCACTACCATCTTCGGTATCATCGTAGCCCTCATCCTTCAGGTTTTCTATAACTACATCCTTTCTAAGGTGGAGCACCTCACAAGCCAGATGGAGGAGTCGGCGGTTACTTTAATGGATATTATTGCCAAGAATAAATAAACGAAGAGAGAAATGGTTAAATTTCAATTTTCAAAGAAGAAGACGAAGTCGGCCGAAAAGATATCGCAGCAGGTGTTCTATATCATGATAGGATTGGCGGTGCTGGTTTTCGGTCTGTTCTTTTTGGTAGGCTACGATTTGCCTTTCGAAGAGAACCCCGACTTTAATGCGCCTCTCTTTACCGATGTGCTCATCCTGCTGATGTGGCTCTTCCTGATAGGAGGTGTGGGACTGGCTGTCTTTTCGATGATCAGAGATTATCGCAGCAGCAAGTCGGAGGCTGTAGTGAATGGCATTCCCGTGCGCCGCATCTTCCGCATCACATGGATTGGAACTTTGGCAGTTTTGCTGCTTACCTTCTTTTTGGGCGGTTCTGCTCCGATGCTCATCAATGGCGAGAATTATGCCGACTGGCTCTGGCTCAAGCTTTCAGATATGTTTGTCATCACATCGCTCCTGATGCTGCTGGCAGGAATCGGTGCCGTCTGTTTTGGTGCCACACGTTATATTCGGAAGAAAAACTAAAGAGAGTGCTTTGGGCTCTCTATTCTATAAATAAGGATTAAATATGCTGATTAGAGGGAAGCAACACGAAACCCCGGGACTGAATACCACATCTACAGCCGACATCTCGTTCATGCTGTTGATATTCTTCCTTGTCACCACATCGATGGATGTGGATAAGGGACTGTTGCGCCAACTCCCTTCACCTGAACCGCAGAAGAAGGAGCAGCAGCAGACGGTGGTAGACAAGGCTAACCTGATGGCGCTGCGCCTGACAGCTGGCGATACGCTTTTGGTTAATGACAAGCCGATGAAGGTGAGCCAGCTCAAGGAAGAAACCATCCGCTTTGTACACCGCCTGGGCAAGAAACATCTCATCTCTATCGAGAGTGACCGCGATGCCGACTATAATCTCTATTTCCAGATGCAGAATCAGCTGATGGAAGCATATAGCCAGCTACGCAACGAAACAGCCCAGAAGAAATATCACAGGAATTATGCCCTCTTGAACAATGACCAGAAAGAACAGGTGCGCAACATCTGTCCGCAGCGCATCACAGAGTCGTATGCCAACGCAATGACTCAAACCGACCAGCGTGTTGATGCCAATGCTGAAGAAAAGCAAGGGGAAGAAAATTCGGCAGAAACAGCTACAGAACAGCAGAAAGGAGGTAAACAATGATGAATTTTCATAAGAAATCGCATGAAGTGCCAGGGTTGAATACATCTTCTCTGCCAGACCTGATTTTCTCCGTACTGTTCTTCTTTATGATTGTTACCCACATGCGCCAGGTTACCTTGAAGGTAGACTGCCGTTTGCCACAAGGCAAGGAACTCACCCGCCTGACCAAGAAATCGGCGGTGAGCCATATCTATATAGGTAAGCCAACCAAAGAGATGCAGGCAAAGTATGGTACCGGTACCCAGATCCAGTTGAATGACAAGTTTGCTTCGGCTCCCGAAGTGATGGATTACATTTCGGCAGAAAAGAAGCGTATGTCGCCGGAAGACCAGAAGCTGATGACCGTATCAATCAAAGCAGATCAGGAAACCAAGATGGGTGTGATAACCGATGTAAAGCAGGCTTTGCGCCAGGCAAAAGCACTAAAAATCAGTTATTCTGCCACAGAAAATGGAAAATAATATTAATTTATCATGTTTTTCTCTTAAAAAATTGCTTTTATTAATTTTTTGTATTATCTTTGCAACCAAATTATTAGTATTATGTCAAAACAAATTTTAGATTCATTAGATAGGCAGATTCTGAAGCTGATTTCTCAGGATGCCCGTATTCCATTTTTGGAAGTGGCACGCGCTTGCAATGTTAGCGGTGCTGCCATTCATCAGCGTGTAGCTAAACTTACAAATCTTGGTATCATCAAGGGTTCACAATTCATCATTGACCCAGAAAAGATAGGTTACGAAACTTGTGCCTATATGGGACTCTATTTGAGGGAGCCTGAGAAGTTTGACCAGGTTGTAGAGGAGTTGAAGAAGATTCCTGAGGTTGTAGAGTGCCACTATACTACAGGCAGCTTTGATATGTTTATCAAGATTTACGCGCTCAACAACCATCATCTCTTGGAAATCATCCATGATAAGTTGCAGCCACTGGGATTGTCTCGCAGCGAGACCATCATCTCTTTTAATGCATCTATCAACCGTCAGCTTTCTATGCAGGACCTCAAGAGTTTCAACGATGATGAAGAGGAAACTGATGAGGAGGCTGCAGCAGAGAAATAAGATATAAAAAAGAAAAAAAGCAGTAGCTCCCTGCGGGATTACTACTTTCTATAAAGGGTGAGGAATGTGAACGGTAAGCCGTTTTCATTCCTCATTTCTTTTTCTGTCACTTCCCATTCTGCCGGATTGATTTCCGGAAAGAAGGTATCGGCATGTTCAGGCTCCTTTTCTACGATTGTGAGATAAAGCTTGTCTGCAAAAGGCAAAGCCTGTTCATATATGCTGGCTCCTCCGATGATGAAACATTCATCTGAAGCTTCTTTGCTTCCAATCGCTTCTTTGCTTGCTGCCGCTTCTTTGCTTCCAATCGCTTCTTTGCTTGCTGCCGCTTCTTTGCTTCCAACCTCTTCTTTCCTTGCTGCCAGCGCTTCTTCCAGAGAGCTGTATACTTCGCACCCTGTTATCTGCTCTTTTGTCTTCGAGATAACAATATTACGGCGGTTGGGCAAGGCTCCGTTCGGCAGCGACTCAAATGTCTTCCTGCCCATGATAATCGTATGTCCAGTTGTGAGCATACGAAATCGGGTCATGTCCGATGGGATGGCGTAGAGCAACCGGTTCTTGTACCCGATAGCTCTATGCACTTTTGATATACAGGCGATGATGCTAAGCATTTTTTATTTTAATGTTGAATGTTGAGTGTTGAATGTTGAATTATTCATTCTTGCTGTAAACTGTTAACTATAAACTATTAACTATAAACAGCTCTCCCGTCCCATGGCTACTCTTGATCTTCCACTCCTGCGGATAGAGGTTGTTGGCACGGTTGCCAATGTTCTTTTCCCAGCCTATCGGAACCTGTCTGTAGGTTACCAGAACATAACCCTTAGGCGTATCGGCAGGCAGATTCACAGCCTCCTTGCGAAGGTAGCTGATGGCATCTTCGTAGGATAACTCCACCTGTGGGAAGTGATCTTTGTTGAGAATCGTAGAGAGTGCGAGAGCCTGGTCGGGAATGAGACCCTTTCCCTTGTCTGTTCCCAGTTTCACACCTGCATGCAGCACCTTCAGGTTCTTTTCAGCCTGGTCGTAGATGTCTTTCCATCTGCCCGGAATGGCGTAAACCGTCTCGTTGCTTTCTGCAGGCATCCATTCCGTATCTGTCTTCAGCCAGCCGTCCGGAATCTCCAGTCCCTTTCCTTTAGCCACCTTCTTGTCTTTCTTCTTCTTATCCTTCCTGTTCTCCTTGGCAGAAGAACCTGCTTCCCATTCTCCCTCTTTCTTCAGAATGGCCATAAACAGACCTTCGCCTCGCGAAACGCCAGGAATGAACCGGTAAACAGGGAAGTCGCTGCCCGTGAGGTTGCGAGTGATGTTCCATGCGTCTTCTACACCCTCCAGTGCCATCACTTCAGCGCCAAGTTCTTCGCATATCCAGTCCACGTTTTCCTCATCTTCGTGCGCATTGAAGGTGCAGGTAGAGTAAATCAGGATACCGCCTGGCTTCAGACAATTCCAGATATCCGATACGATTTCGCGCTGCAGCTGCCAGCAGTTGTTCACATTCTGGGTACTCCATTCGCCGATAGCCCCCTCATCTTTGCGGAACATTCCTTCGCCGGAGCAGGGAACATCGGTAAGAATCACATCAAACTGCAACTTAGATTTCTTGTAATCGCGGGGATAGTTGTTGGTTACAATCATATCCGGATGGCCGAACTTCTGTACGTTTTCGGCTAGAATCTGCGAGCGGGTGCGCATCGGTTCGTTGCTGAAGAGCAGACTCCCTTCCGGCAAGGCAGCCCTTACGGCAGTTGACTTTCCGCCAGGGGCAGCACAGAGATCCAGCATCATCACCGGTTCTTTTACGTACTGTCGGATAGCCATATCAACAAACATGGATGAGGCTTCCTGTACATAATATAAGCCGGCATGCAGCAGCGGATCGAAGGTGAATCCGGGACGGGTAGAGAGATAACGTCCGGTTTCCGGACACCAGGGAACCGGTTCGCCATCAGCATCCTTGCATTTAAAAGGATTGATGCGGATACTGGTTGGTGCCTCCTCTTCAAGGATAGCATGCTCCAGACGCTGATACAGCTTTTCGCCCATCAGCGCCTGCGTATATGTTCTGAAATCTTCAGGTAATGTCTTCATTCTGTTTCTTTTTCTTTAATTTGTTTGCAAAAATAAGAAATTTTTCGTTTCTTTGCAACTAAATCGCGAAGAGATGCGTCTAAGAAGCAGAAATTTTTCAAAATAACAAGGTAAAACAATAAAAAATAATGATATGAAGAAAGCAATATTGGCATTAGCGCTCGTTATGAGCATCGGAGCCACCCAAGTGTCTTTGGCGTCTTCTGCTCCAAAACATCGTTATCATCCAACTACCCAACAGGTAGATTCAAAGGCTGCTCCTGCATCTGCCGCACAGTCATCTGCTTCGAAGGATAAAGACGACGAGGCGTTGGAGGCTTATTCTGATACCACCAGTACAGATTCGGCTAACTATGATGATTATGATGAGAATGATAATAGGTCTGTTCATTCTAGATACAGTTTAGACAACTATGATGATCCGTTCGATTTCATCGGTTCGGTATTTGGTGGCGGAGCGCTGGCTGTTATGATCATTTTCTGTATCATCTTCGGTCTGCTGTTTGTCTTTGCTCCGCTGATCATCGTATTTCTGGTTATCAGATATCTGATTCGCCGCCACAACGACCGGATGAAACTGGCAGAGATGGCGATGGAGAAGGGCATCAATGTTCCGGAAAGCGACCGTCCGATAGACAAGCAGAGCGATGAGTATCTGGTAAAGCGTGGATTGAGAAATGCCTTCCTGGGAGCCGGCTTGTGCGCCATGTTTGCCTGGTGGGATGCTGATTTCCTGGCTGGCATCGGAGCCCTGGTCTTCTTCTATGGCATCGGTCAGACCGTTATCGGCTCGCTTCCTGCCATCAAGGACTGGTGGAAGAACCGTCACGGCGACCAGGGCACGGGGTATAATGGTACTCCGGTCTAGCTGCCGACATTCAATATATCATGGCTTCTCAATAGGAGGGGAAGTCACAAGGAAAAGAACAACAATTATTAGTTAATATATATAAGGTGGAAAAGTTATCCGATCTCTCTCTCGTCACGAAGGTGGTGATGCTTCATGACCGCAAGTCGTTCGACCTGCTGGTCAGGAAGTATCAGTCACCCATTCGTGGGTTCTTCCTGCGGCAGACACTGGGGGATGCGCAGCTGAGTGACGACTTGGCGCAGGATACCTTTGTCAAGGCATATACCCATCTGTCCGGTTTCAGGGGTACAGCCTCTTTCTCCACCTGGCTCTACCGCATCGCCTATAATGTATGGTATGATTATACCCGCAGCCATAAGGAGACGCAGGACATCGATACGCCTGCCGTTTCCAGTAAGAATGCACAGGGCGCCAATGCCGGATTGAAGATGGATTTGCTCAAGGCATTACAGATATTGAATGAAAATGAACGTACATGCATCACGCTGCAGCTGATGGATGGACTCTCTATAGATAAGATTGCAGAGGTGACGGGAATGGTGCAAGGCACCATCAAGTCGCATCTCTCTCGAGGAAAACAGAAACTTGCAAGTTACTTAAAACAGAATGGTTATGACCGATAAGATAAATGATAAGAAGTTGGAGAGCATGAAAGGGGAACCGTTGAACCCTCAGGATGAAGAACTCTTGCAGATGTTCTTTTCCGATTGCCAGATGTCAGAGATTCCTGATGACGGATTCTCCGACAGGGTGATGCAGGCCTTGCCGGCTTTACCCGAAACTGATACTGCGATGTCGCTGGTTAAGCGCCAGCGTCTGGAACATTTATGGACGGCAGCCTGTGTGGCAGCAGGCATCATCATAGCAGTAGTCTGTCAGGGATGGGAACAGATTCAGGGGTGGCTTTTCTCTATGAAGATAGATTTCCTCCTCTCCGGCTCGCGTGCCCTTACGCATGTGGCAGATTCCATCGCCCACTCTCAGAATCTCCTGATGGTGCTGGCTGGCATCGTTGTCCTCATCATGGTTTGGGGATATAATGAACTGGCTGATGCACGTCAGTAGGCTTCTTCCCTGATATCAATTGTATGAATGATCAACTCTTTCTATTAGCAGAATAGTTTTTAGTGCTAATAGAAAGAGTTTTTTATTACTATAAATATCATCTTTATGCTCTTGAAATCTCCGTTCATCGACGCTGAACGGACATTCAACGTCGCTGAACGGACATTCAGCGTCGATGAACGAAGATTTAATATTGCTGAATATAGAAAAACAAATAGGTGCTGCTACTTTTTCAGTAGAGCACCTATGCTTATGATATCGGTTTCTAAAACAATTTATAGGTAGTGCGTAGCACTTTGAACTCGGTTCGGCGGTTCAGCTGGTTGCAGATCTCCTGATGCTCCTTGCTCTGCTTCAGGATAAATTCTTCGTTGAGCACATCGCCTTCCTTGAGCCAAGGATACTTCTCGGTGAGTTTCTTGCGCACATTCTTCGGCTTCTCCTTGCCGTAGCCCACAGGGGTGAGGCGCTCTTTCTCTATGCCGTGTTTTATCAGATAGTCTACTACCGATTGGGCGCGGCGCTGAGACAGATGCTTGTTATATTCGCTGTTTCCCTTGTAGTCGCAATGGGCGCTGAGTTCGATGGTAACGTGCGGGTTCTCTTTCAGCAGCGTTACCAGCTGGTCGAGGGCTGTTGTACTGGCTTCGGTAAGGGTTGCCTTGTCGAAATCGTAGAAGATGTTGTCGATGAGTACAGGGGCTGTGATGGAAGCCAGCGGGAACTGGAGCACGTATTCCTTACTCTCTTTAGCCGAATCAACCCGAAGTTCTTCCTTGTGGTTGAGGTAGCCTTTGCAGGATGCCATCACCAGATAGTCGACATGCGGATTGATAGGGAGGACAAACGAACCGTCGCCCTTGACGGATAGTTTCCTGTTCGTTCCGTCGTTGCCTACGATTCTCACCTCTGCGGCAGGCAGTTCATAACCGTCTTTCTCGTAAACCCATCCCTTCATCGTGGTAACAATCTCCGGATTCTCGAAGGAGTAGATATGATCGTAGCCTCTTCCGTCTTTTCTGTTAGAGCAGAAGAAACCCTGATTGTGGAGACCCTCGAAAGTCATTCCGAAGTCATCGGCTTCTGTATTCAGCGGATAGCCGGGGTGGGTGAGTTCATATTTCCGGGTGATGGAATTCACTTTGGCGATATAGATGTCGAGTCCGCCCATTCCCACATGACCGTTGCTGCTGAAGTAGAAGTCGCCGTTAGGACGGAAGGTAGGGAACATCTCATCGCCTGGGGTGTTGATAGGTTCGCCCAGGTTCTCTACACCGCCCAGTCCGGCAGGAGTGATGCGCACTCGCCAGATGTCGAGACCGCCCTTTCCGCCAGGCATGTCTGATACGAAATAGAGCCATTCGCCATCAGGAGAGATGGCTGGATGGGCAAAACAACTGAGCGTATCTTTGCTGATTTCCAGATTTGTAGGTTTGCTCCAGGCTGCATCTGAGCGGTTGGATGTTACTATCTGGGCTAAGCGGGGCGAAGTGGGATCGGTGGTACACTGGGTGAGGTACATCTGCTTGCCGTCTGGGGTAAAGCAGCATGCGCCCTCTTCGTAGTCGGTATTGAGACCGGTTCCGATGGCTTCCGGCTTGCTCCATTTGCCTTTGTCGTCTTTTTCTGAGAAGAAGATGTCGGCAGATTTCGTTCCCGTCACTCCGTTCAGGTCGCTGCCCTGGGCTTCGTTACGGGTTGAGGTGAAATAGAGCTGACTGTAGTCATCGCTGAGGAACATCGGCGAATAGTCGTCTCTTCGGGAGTTGAAAACATCCATCCGCTTTACCTTGTACCGGCTTCCTTCCTTCTTCCAGACTGGGGCTTTTCGTGCCGATAAGAGTCCGTTCTTTACCAACACGTTGTCGGGCATGGAATCGAGCAGGAATTCGAATTCCTTGGCTGCCTGTCTGTAACTTCCGTTCTTCAGGAGAAGCCGGGCGTAAGCCAGGCGGTCGTTGAGGTCAGCCTGCTTGTATCGGATGGCGTTGCTGTAGGCAGCCAGTGCCTTCGGCGTACTGTTGATTTTATCATAGCAGCGTGCCATCTTCAGAGCCACCTTGCCTCGGGCAGCCCGCTCTTTGGTAGGTGTCTTGGTGTACACCTTTTTATATTGGGTTGCCGCATCGTAGTATTCGCCTAAAGAAAGATGCTTGTCTGCTTTCTTCAGGTTCTGTTCAATGCCGCAACTTATCAGAAAGAGGCAGCTGATTGCTGTTATGATTTGATAAAATCTTATTTGCTTCATATTGATTTACATCTGTGAGAATGGCTGACGATATTGGCAGCCTGCCTTCCAGTTGCTGCAGCCATAAGCGGTCTTGCCCTTGATGATGACGCCCTTGCCGCAGAGCGGACATGGTTTGCCAACCATTGGGTCGGATGCTGGAGCCGGCTGAGCAGGGGCATTCTGAGAATCTGTATTCTGTGCTGCAGTCTTATCGGCTTTCTTGGCTGGAGCTTTCTTGGCAGCTGGTTTCTTGGCAGCCGGTTTCTTCTTGAGGTCTTCCTCTGTCATGATGGTCACTCTCCGGTTGCTGTTGTCTGACAATACATCGATGACTATCTTGTTGATCTGTTCTTTCAGTCCGTTGATGAAGTCGGCAGGATCGTAGGTCTTGTGCTCGATGTCGCGGAGCTTCTTCTCCCAGATACCGGTTAGTTCGCAACTCTTCAGCAGTTCCTCATGGATGGTGTCAATGAGTTCGATGCCTGTCGGGGTTGCCATCAGATTCTTGCGCTGGCGACGGATGTAGTGGCGCTTGAAGAGGGTCTCGATGATGCCGGCACGGGAGGAAGGTCGGCCGATTCCGTTCTCCTTCAATGCAGCACGAAGTTCTTCGTCTTCTACGAATTTGCCGGCTGTCTCCATCGCACGGAGCAGGGTTGCCTCGGTGTAATACTTAGGTGGCGTGGTCCATTTCTCCGTCAGGGTAGGCTGATGTTCTCCCGATTCGCCTTTTGTGAAGGATGGGAGGGTTCTTTCTTCTACCACTTCCTTCTTGGCGCCGTTTCCTGAGTCTGCATTTCCGTTGGCGTTATCTGAAGCATCATCGTCATCTGCATTCTTTACATCCTTGGCATAGACTACTCGCCAGCCTGGTTCGAGAATCTCCTTACCGCTTACCTTGAACTCTATCTTTTCCGGTTTCGGTCCGTCTTCGTTGATGACTTCGCCCAATACGGTGGTGGTAGAGAATTTACAATCCGGATAGAACACGCTGATAAAGCGCTTGGCGATGAGATCATACACGTTTGCCTCCATATCGGTGAGTCCGGTTGGCGGAACACCGGTTGGGATGATGGCGTGGTGGTCGGTTACCTTGCTGTTGTCGAAAACCTTCTTGCTCTTCGGCAATTTCTTGCTGATTGTTGCGAGCTGCTGAATGAGCGGGAGGTATTTCTGCTGACTCATGATCTTTGCCTGACTCACTCCGTTCAGAATCTGCGGACATTTCGGATAGATATCGTCGGTCAGGAACTGGGTATCTACACGAGGATAAGTGGTGTACTTCTTCTCGTAGAGACTCTGGATGAGCTTCAGCGTAATATCGGCTGAATAGGCAAACTTCTTGTTGCAATCTACCTGCAGCGAGGTGAGGTCGTAGAGATGAGGTGGCGCCTCGTTTCCCTTCTTCTTGCTTACATCTGTAACCGTGAAGGGTTTGCCGGCGATGGTGCTGAAAGCCTTCTCGCCTTCCTCTTTACTGGTAAACTTGCCGCTGGTGGCGGTAAACTGGGTGTCGCGGTAGATGGTGGCGAGTACCCAGTAAGGGTCGGAAACGAAGTTGTCGATTTCCTTCTGGCGGTTTACGATGAGGGCAAGGGTAGGGGTCTGCACCCGGCCGATGCTGAGCACCTGTCGGTTCTGACCGTATTTCAAGGTGTAAAGTCGGGTGGCGTTCATACCGAGAATCCAGTCGCCGATGGCACGGGAAAGTCCGGCAAGATAGAGTGACTGATATTCCCCCTGGTCTTTCAGTTCCTGGAATCCCTGCTTGATGGCCTCATCGGTCATGGACGAAATCCACAGTCTCTTGACCGGGCATTTTGCCTGCGCCTTCTGCATCACCCATCTCTGGATAAGCTCTCCTTCCTGTCCGGCGTCACCGCAGTTGATGATGCTGTCGGCAGCCTGCATCAGTTTCTCGATGGTAGCAAACTGCTTCTTGATGCCTTCATCGTTGATGAGCTTGATACCGAAACGCTGTGGAATCATCGGCAACGCCGAAAGGCTCCAATGTTTCCACATCGGAGTATAATCATCCGGTTCCTTCAGCTCACAAAGGTGGCCGAAAGTCCATGTTACTTGGTAACCATTACCTTCCATATAACCGTCGCGTGCCGTGGTAGCCCCGATGATTCGGGCGATGTCCTTAGCCACACTCGGTTTCTCTGCTATACAAACTATCATGTTTTATTCTAATTTCTGTTTGCAAAGGTACAATAAAATAATGAGATAGCCATCATTTCGCCTCCTTTTTCTCATGGCAGGGAATAAAAAAGCCCTGTAAGGCTTGGGCCTTACAGGGCGTATTTTATATAAATCCGCATGCGATTACTCGTACTCCTGCCAGCTCTTAATCTGAAGCTGATCCTGGCTCAATGTGCAGAATGCCTCGATGAAGGCGGAAGCCAGACGGGCATTGGTGATCAGAGGAATGTTGTGGTCGATAGCACCACGACGGATTCTGTAACCATTGGTCAACTCACGCTTGGTGTGATTCTTAGGGATGTTGACGATGAGGTCGAACTTGTGGTCGGCAATCATCTGCATCACGTTAGGAATATCCTTGTGCTCCTCATCAGGCCATCCTACGGCTGTAGCCTTCACGTTGTTCTCGTTCAGGAACTTCGCTGTACCGGCTGTAGCATAGATGGTGTAACCATTCTTCACCAGCGCCTGGGCTGCGTCGAGCAGAGAAGCCTTCTCCTTGGCACCACCGCTTGAAAGCATGATGCCCTTATCCTTTGAAGGAATCTTGTAGCCGGTGGCAATCAATGAGTTGAGCAATGCCTCCTCGAAAGTATCACCCATACAGCCTACCTCACCGGTAGAGCTCATATCTACGCCCAAAACTGGGTCGGCGTTCTGCAAGCGGGCGAATGAGAACTGTGAAGCCTTCACACCCATGCGGTCGATATCGAAAGCAGACTTGTCTGGCTTCTGATATGGAGCGTCGAGCATGATGCGGGTAGCAGTCTCGATGAAGTTGCGCTTCAATACCTTGCTCACGAATGGGAATGAACGGGATGCACGGAGGTTACACTCGATAACCTTCACATCACGACCCTTAGCCAAGTACTGGATATTGAATGGACCCGATATGTTGAGCTCCTTAGCGATGGCACGTGAAATCTTCTTGATCTGACGGGCTGTAGCGAAGGAAATCTGCTGAGCAGGGAAGGTCATGGTAGCGTCACCTGAGTGAACACCTGCATACTCTACGTGCTCTGAAATACCATACTCTACAATCTCACCGTTCTGAGCCACACCGTCGAACTCAATCTCGTTGGTCTCTGTCATAAACTGGGAGATAACTACCGGGTATTCCTTAGAAACCTCAGAAGCTGCCTCCAGGAAGCGACGCAACTCATCATCATCGTGGCAAACGTTCATGGCTGCACCGGAAAGAACGTAAGATGGACGAACGAGAACAGGATAGCCTACCTCGTCGATGAACTTCTGAACATCCTCCATTGATGTGAGGGCGCTCCACTTAGGCTGGTCGATACCCAGCTTATCGAGCATGGCAGAGAACTTACCGCGGTTCTCGGCACGGTCGATGTTGACAGGAGATGTACCCAGGATTGGCACAGACTGGCGATGGAGCTTCATAGCCAGGTTGTTTGGAATCTGACCACCTACAGAAACAATCACACCACGTGGTGACTCCAGGTCGATGACATCGAGTACACGCTCGAATGAAAGCTCATCGAAGTAGAGACGGTCGCACATATCGTAGTCGGTAGATACAGTCTCTGGGTTGTAGTTGATCATGATTGACTTGTAACCCAACTTGCGGGCTGTGTTGATGGCGTTTACTGAACACCAGTCGAACTCTACAGAAGAACCGATGCGGTAAGCACCAGAACCGAGAACGATGACAGACTTCTCGTTCTTGTAGTAGTTGATGTCGTAACCCTCTACGGCGTAAGTCATGTAGAGATAGTTGGTGAGGTCTGGATGCTCGCTAGCCACAGTAGGGATGCGCTTCACGGCAGGAAGAATGTTCAACTTCTTGCGCAGTGCACGAACAGCGAGCACCTCCTTCTCCATGTTGGTATCCTTGGTCTTCAATACGAAGCGGCCAATCTGGAAGTCAGAGAAGCCCAATACCTTAGCCTCGCGCAATACCTCTGCAGGAATCTCCTCCAATGTATTGTATGTAGAAAGCTTGTGCTTGTAATCTACGATATTCTTCATGCGCTCGATGAACCAAGGGTCAATCTTGGTCAACTCCTCGATGCGCTCGATGGTGTAGCCTTCCTCCAGAGCTTGGGCGATGGCGAAGATACGGAGGTCGGTAGGGTTGGAAAGCTCCTCATCCAGGTTTTCGAACTTGGTGTGGTCGTTGCCTACGAAACCGTGCATTCCCTGACCGATCATACGGAGACCCTTCTGGAGCATCTCCTCGAATGAGCGGCCGATAGACATGATTTCGCCTACAGACTTCATGGAAGAACCAATCTTGCGGCTTACACCGGCAAACTTGGTAAGGTCCCAACGAGGAATCTTGCAGATCATATAGTCGAGAGATGGAGCCACATAAGCTGAGTTAGGAGTACCCATCTCGCCAATCTGGTCGAGTGTATAACCGAGGGCAATCTTAGCTGCAACGAAAGCGAGCGGATAACCGGTAGCCTTAGATGCGAGGGCTGAAGAACGGCTCAAGCGAGCATTGATCTCGATGATACGGTAGTCGTTGGTCTCAGCATTGAAAGCATACTGGATGTTGCACTCACCCACAATCTGGAGGTGACGGACGCACTTCACGGCGATGTCCTGCAACATCTTCACTTGCTCGTCGGTAAGAGAACAGGTAGGAGCCACCACGATAGACTCACCCGTGTGAATACCCAGTGGGTCGAAGTTTTCCATAGAGGCAACGGTGAAGCAGCGGTCGTTCGCATCACGGATGCACTCGAACTCAATCTCCTTCCATCCCTTCAGGCTCTCCTCAACGAGTACCTGAGGTGCGAAAGTGAAGGCTGATTCAGCAATCTCCTTGAACTCCTCTTCGGTCTTGCAGACACCAGAACCGAGACCACCCAGTGCATAGGCAGAACGGATCATGATAGGGTAGCCGATGTTGCGTGCCGCAGCTACAGCCTCCTCCATGTTCTCGCAAGCGTGGCTTACAGGAACCTTGAGGTCAACCTTGTTAAGCTCCTTTACGAAGAGGTCGCGGTCTTCTGTGTTCATGATTGCCTCTACCGAAGTACCCAACACATCCACACCGTACTCCTTGAGCACACCGTTGAGGTAAAGTTCTGTACCAACGTTCAAACCCGTCTGTCCACCCCAAGCCAGCATGATGCCGTCTGGGCGCTCCTTCTTGATAATTTCAGTTACAAAAAAAGGTGTCACCGGCAAGAAATAAACCTTGTCAGCAATACCTTCACTTGTCTGAATTGTAGCAACGTTTGGATTAATGAGGACGGAACTAATACCCTCCTCGCGCAAAGCCTTGAGAGCCTGCGAACCGGAATAGTCAAACTCACCTGCCTGGCCGATCTTCAAAGCACCGGAACCCAGAACGAGGACTTTCTTAAGCTGTTTCTTCATCATTAAATATAACTATAAGTTTGTTCTTTATATGTCTTGTTATTTATGTTTTTAGCAACTAAACTGTATTTGCGTTAGTTCACAAATGGTAGACACACTATTTCTAGATGCAAAGTTACGCTATTTATTTGATTATTCCAAATTTTCTGCAAATCTTTACAGTTAAATAACATCAATTATTATTATTTCTTCTCTAGAATGTCGTATTTTTGCAATTATTTTGTTACTTTTGCAGCGGCTTTTAGTCAAGTAGAAAAAGAATAAAAAATAGCAAACAAGATAAATATAACAACAATGAAAGTCGGATTATTCGTCCCTTGTTATGTGGATGCCCTTTACCCTGAAGCGGGTGTGGCTACATACAAGTTGCTTAAGCATTACGGACTAGACGTGGGTTATCCCGAAAAACAGACTTGCTGCGGCCAGCCAATGGCTAATGCCGGTTTTCAGGACAAGTCGGAGAAGGTCATAGAGACATTTGATGAACTGTTCAAGGATTACGATTATATCGTAGCTCCTTCTGCCTCATGTGCCGCTTACGTAAAGGTGTATTATCCTAAAATCCTTGAGGGTAAGCACGAGTGTATTTCCTCAAAGAAGATCATGGATGTTGTGGAGTTCCTTCACGATGTGCTGAAGGTGGATCATGTGCCGGGCAAGTTCCCGCATGTGGTGAGTGTACACAACAGTTGTCACGGTGTGCGCGAACTGGGATTGTCATCTCCTTCTGAGTGCCACATCAAGCCTTTCAACAAAATCATTGACTTATTAAATATGGTGGAAGGCATTACCATCCACGAACCGGAGCGCAAGGATGAGTGCTGCGGATTTGGCGGTATGTTCTCTATTGAGGAACCTGCCGTTTCTACCCGTATGGGCGAAGACAAGATCAAGCGCCACATGGCTACAGGTGCCGAGTATGTAACGGGTCCGGATTCTTCCTGCCTGATGCACATGGCGGGAATCGCCAAGAAAGAGAATATGCCGATCAAGTTTATTCATGTTGTTCAAATATTAGCTGCAGGACTATGAGTACAGAACATTCCAAGAGAGCTGCGAAGTTTACGCAGAACGTAGAGAAGACCACCTGGCACGACGCTACCTTCTGGTCTGTTCGTCAGAAGAGAGATAAGATGGCGCAGGAACTTCCTGAATGGGAAGATCTCCGCGAGCATGCGTCTGAAATCAAGATGCACACGATTACCCATCTCGCCGATTACCTCGATATGTTTTCCAAGAATCTGGAGAGCCGTGGGGTAAAGGTTCACTGGGCAAAGGATGCACAGGAATTCAATGAGATTGTGCTCGGTATTCTGAAAGATCATAACGTGAAGAAGATGGTGAAGTCGAAGTCGATGCTCACCGAGGAGTGCGAGATGAATCCTTATCTGGAGCAGCACGGCATTGACGTGGTGGAGACCGACCTGGGTGAGCGCATCATCCAGCTCTTGCATCAGAAGCCTAGCCATATCGTGATGCCTGCCATCCACCTGAAGCGTGAGGAGGTAGGTAAGATGTTCGAGGAGAAGGGAATCTCCAAGGAAATCGGCAACTATGATCCTACTTACCTGACCCGCTGTGCCCGTCATCATCTCCGCGACCAGTTTATGGAAGCCGGAGCAGGTATGACTGGCTGTAACTTCGGTGTGGCTGCTACCGGCGATTGCGTGGTTTGCACCAACGAGGGTAATGCGGATATGACCACTTCCATGCCTAAGCTCCATATCGTAGCGATGGGTATTGAGAAACTGGTTCCTGATTATAAGTCTTTGGCTGTGTTCCAGCGCCTGCTTTGCCGCTGCGGAACCGGTCAGCCTACCACCGCCTTCACTTCTCATTTCCGTCAGGCTCGTCCGGGTGCCGAGATGCATGTAGTATTGGTGGATAATGGCAGAAGCGACATTCTTGCTGATAAGGACCACTGGCAGACGTTGAAGTGTATGCGCTGCGGTGCCTGCATGAATACCTGTCCGGTTTATCGTCGTTCAGGCGGTTACAGCTACACCTATTTCATTCCGGGTCCTGTAGGTGTGAACCTGGGTATGCTGAAGAATCCTCAGAAGTACAGCGATAATGTTTCGGCATGTACTTTGTGCTTGTCATGCGATAATGTCTGTCCTTCCAAGGTAGGACCGGGTTCTCAGATTTATGTCTGGCGCCAGAGTCTGGAGAAGTTGGGTAAGGCTGATCCTGTCAAGAAGGCGATGTCGAATGGTATGAAGTATCTCTTCGACCGTCCTGCGCTCTACACCACTGCCCTGAAGTTTGCTCCGCTTGTCAATCTGGTTCCTGAATGCTGTACGCACTTCAGCAATTGGAATGCCTGGGGCATCGGTCACGCCATGCCTGAGTTTGCAAAGAAGAGTTTCCATCAGCTTTGGAAAGAAGGAAAGGTGAAGTAGTGGGTCATCATAAAGTTCAAAGTTCAAATTTCAAAGTTCAATGAAGAAAGAAGATTTCCTGAACAAGTTGCGTAAGAATACGCACGTTCAATTCGATATGCCTGCCGTAGATGTGAAGGGTATTCAGTATGAGGATACCTTGAAGCAGTTTATTGAGATGACGGAATCGGTAGGTGGCCACGTGATAGAGGCGAAGGAGGGTGAGAGTCTGGATGAGCTGGTGAAGAAGGCTTATCCGGAAGCCAAGGTATTTGCCTCTCATCTGCCTGAAATCACGATTGCCCAGAAGAATCCTGATACGGTGGCTGAGGCTAATGACCTGAATGGTACTGATGTGGGTATTGTTCGTGGTGAAGTGGGTGTTGCCGAGAATGGTTGCGTCTGGATTCCTCAGACCATGAAGGAGAAAGCGGTGCTTTTCATTTCGGAATACCTTGTGATATTCCTCGAAAAAGAGAAGATTGTGAACAATATGCATGAGGCTTATGCCCGTATTGAGATGGATCCGAAGTACAATTTCGGTACTTTCATCAGTGGTCCGTCAAAGACTGCCGATATTGAGCAGGCACTGGTAATGGGTGCGCAAGCTGCTCGTGGTGTGACAGTTATACTCTTGTAAAAGGCAGAAATCCCGAAGCTCACTATCGTGTGAACTTCGGGATTTCTCTTTATACTGTCCATTCATAGGTGTCGTAAACCACGCCTCTTCCTCCGTAACCTTCCTTGTGGGCGATGAGGCCTTCGTTGATCCAGGCTCCCTGCTGTTCCGTAGAACTGCCGAAGTCCAGATAGGGATAATCGGGGTAATCATGATACATAATCTGTTCGTAGATAGCCTCCATGGCTCCGAATTCCTTTCCCTCATCGTTGGTAGAACTATATTGTCCGTGTACCACTTGCTGGGTAATATAAAAGGTGAGGCCTCCTATAATGTGCCCGTTGCGATAAGCATTGTATTGGATGATATTCTCGGGGAATCGGCTTTTCAGAAGTTCCATTTCCTGAAGCGTGTGTACCGGTTTGGCACCAAATCGCTTTTCCAGGTTCTCATTCAATACCTCCCAGAATTCCGACAGGCTTGCATCTCTCACTACGGTCACTCCATTCTGATGAGCCTTCTTCAGGCGGCGCAGGTGGTCTTTGCGCCAGCGCAATTTCTGCTGCATGAAGATGGTTGTGCCGATATTGCGGAGCGAAAGATAGGCCTTGCATTTCCAGAAGATGGCATAGAGATCTTCTTCTGAAGGATGGAGATGATAGATCCAGGGAATAGGACGATACTGTACCTTCTCGAAACCCTGAAGGCGCAGATAGACATTCAATTCCTCAAAGAGTTGGCAGACATCTGAAATCGTGACGTGGATGTTCATGATCAGTCCGCCATAGGTGAGTCCGAAATGTGAGCAGAGGGTCTTGCCTACCTGATGGGCTGGCAGGATGGAATGAAGCTTTCCCTTCTTGAAGAATAGGAGAGAATAGTCCTTGAACCTATCGGAATGGTAATCCATATAGTTGCGGTAAAAGAGAAACGTAGCGTTTCGGGCTTTTGCCACATACTCATCCCATTGCTGGCGATATTCGGGGGTGTATTTGATGATTTCAAACATGATGTCTTGCATATCTGAGGTATTCGTCATATTCGCGTATGTAGTCTTCTTCCTTAAACTTTTGAGAAGCCAGAACCAGACACAATGAGCCGGAAGAGAAATCATCCAGTGTTCGCCAGATATTGATATCCACGAACAGTCCCTCCCAAGGGTGGTTGAGATGATAGGTCTTCTTCTGTTCTCCATTATCCAGTGTTACCGAAAAGGAACCGCTGGCTGCTATGATGAATTCCTGGCATTTCTTGTGAGCATGGCCACCGCGACTTTCTCCGCCCGGAACATCATAGGTCCAGTAGGTACGGGCAATGGCAAAGGGAATATGCGTCTCTCCCTCTGCCACTGTCAGGTTGCCTCTTGGGTCGAATATCTTGGGTAATGTGATAATTCTTCCTAATTCTTTCATGTCTATTTCTTCATGTATGGGTCGGTTCCCAATACGGTCTTGGCCAGGCGCTTTGCCTTGTCGCGGAGTGCATTCAGGTCATCGCCCTTCTCGCCGTAGCAGAGCACTACACCCATTCTTCTGCCTACGTGAGCCTCTGGCTTGCCGAAGATACGGATGCGGGTGTGGTCTTCCTTCAGCGCATCGAGCATATTGTAGTTTAATGGCTCGGTGCTTTCCTCTGGCGAGAGGATGACGGCAGAACAGCCGATGTGCTCCAGATGGATTCCGGCGATAGGCAAGCCCATCACGGCACGGAAGTGGAGCTCAAACTCGCTCAGGTTGGTGGTGTGACCGAGGGTTACCATACCTGTATCGTGTGGACGAGGACTCAACTCTGAGAAGATAACCTCGCCCTGCTTGCTCAGGAAGAACTCTACGCCCCAGAGACCGGCACCTGTCAATGCCTTGGTTACTTCACCAGCAATGTGCTCAGCCTTCTTCAAAGCCTCTTCAGGAATCTGGAATGGCTGCCAGCTCTCGCGGTAGTCGCCGCCCTTCTGTACGTGGCCGATAGGTGGACAGAAGAGGGTAGGACCGTCTTTCTGGGTGACGGTGAGCAGGGTGAACTCAGAATCGAAGTCGATAAATTCCTCGATAATCACTTCCTTCACGTCGCCACGACCTTCTTCCATTGCTTCCTTGTAAGCCTCCTTCAGTTCATCATCGTTGTGAACATAGCTCTGACCATGACCGCTGGAGCTCATCAGTGGTTTCACTACGCATGGGAAACCGATTTCATCGGCAGCGTTCTTAAACTCCTCGAAGGTCTTTGCATAGAAGTACTTGGCTGTGCGCAGACCCAGTTCCTTGGCGGCAAGGTCGCGGATGGCACGGCGGTTCATGGTGTAGTTCACGGCACGGGCAGAAGGCACAACCTGGATGCCCTCCTTCTCGAAGTCGAAGAGACGCTCGGTGCGGATAGCTTCAATCTCAGGCACGATGATGTCTGGGTGATGTTTCTCTACCACTGCGGTCAATGCGTCGCCATCGAGCATCGAGAACACTTCTCGCTCGTCGGCTACCTGCATGGCTGGTGCATTGTCATACTTGTCGCAAGCGATGACGTACTGTCCTGCTCGCTTTGCGGCGATGGTAAATTCTTTGCCCAGTTCGCCTGAGCCCAAAAGCATAATCTTCTTCATTTATATGATGTTTAATGTTTTATGTCCCTAAAATTAATCACTACTAATTAATCACTAAGTCCGAACTTCTTTCTGATAAATTCTGCGATAAACTTCTCTGTTTCTTCGATTCCCAGATGGCTGCTGTTGATGCAGAGGTCGTAGCTTTCGCTGTGTCCCCACTTCTTGCCTGTATAGTAATCGTAGTAAGAGGCGCGCTGCTCCTCGTGGCTTTCGATGAACTTGCGGGCGCTGGCTCTGTCGATGTTCTTTCGCTTGCATACTGCCTTGATGCGGTCGTCGATATTGGCGGTGATGAAGATATTGATCACGTTCTTGTAATCACGCAGCACATAGTCGGCGGTTCTGCCCACAAACACGCAGTTGCCCTCATCGGCAGCCTTTCTGATGGCGTCGCTCTGGAACTTGTACAGACCTTCCTGCGAGAAGTCGTTGTGATAGAAATTGTTATCGCTCAGGAAGGGCAGATGGGTATGGAAGAGAGACTTGAAGAATCCCTTCTGCTCATCGTTCTGCTCGAAGAATTTCTCCGAGAATCCGCTCTCCTTGGCGGCAAGGTTCAGCAGCTCACGGTCGTAACATTTGCAACCGAAATCTTCAGCCAACTTCTCGGCAATGATATGGCCGCCGCTACCTATCTGGCGACCCACGTTTATGATAATCTTATTCATAATTTATAGTTTATAATTTATAGTTTACAGTTTATAGTTTACAGTTTATAGTTGAAAGTTTATAGGGCTTAGCAGTTAGCAAGATTGCTATAAACTATAAATTTCAAACTATTAACTGAATGAAAGCCCTATTAACTATAAACTATTAACTTTTAACTTTTCTTGGTGTTGTCTTTTCAACTTGTTCATGTACCATGACATTACGATGGCGGCGATGACTGCGGCTGAGAAGTCGGAGATAGGCATGCTGCACCATACACCGTCAATGCCCCATATCATCGGCAGGAAACCCAGGAGCGGCAGAAGGATGAGCAACTGTCTCGACAAGGAGAGGAAGATACTGATCTTCACCTTTCCGATGCACTGGAAGAAGTTCGTGATGACCATCTGGAACCCGATGACCGGGAAGCAGAACATTACCACTCTGATAGCCTTGATGCCCAGGTCTATCAGCTGCTTATCGGTAGTAAACATTCTCGCGCAGTAGTAAGGCAGGAACATCGCTATCAGCCAGCCCGTTACCATGATGGCGGTGGCGGCAATGATGCTCAGATTCAGTACGCGCATCAGTCGGTCCAGTTTCTGTGCTCCGTAATTGTAGCCGGCTATAGGCTGCATTCCCTGGTTTACGCCTAATACGAACATGATGAACACCATCGCAATACCATTGGCTATTCCGTAGGCTCCCACGGAGAGGTCGCCTCCGAAACGCACCAGCTGGTTGTTGATGAAGATGACGATGATGCAGGCGCACACGTTCATCAGGAACGGCGAAATGCCGATGGCAAGGATATTATCTACGAGTTTCCTCTTCAGTCTGTAGATGCCTTTTTTGAAGTGGAGCAGTTCACTCTTGTTGCTGAAGAGCTTGATCTGCCACATCAGCGCCATCAGCTGCGAAAGGATGGTGGCGATGGCGGCACCCTGTATTCCCCATTTGAAGACGAGGATGAAGAGGGCATCGAGTATCACGTTCATCACCACCGTGAAGATGGTGGCGTACATCGCCTGCTTGGGCTTGCTCGCTGCTCGGAGCAGGGCGTTCATGCCGAAATACATGTGGCTCACCACATTGCCCAGCAGGATGATGACCATATACTCATGGGCATAGATGAGCGTCTGGTCGCTGGCTCCGAAGAATCTCAGGATTGGGTCGAGGAAGAGCAGACAGATGATGCTCAGTCCGATACCGATGATGAGATTCAGTGAAATCGTGTTACCCAGAATGTTTTGCGCTGTGGCATAGTCTTTTTGTCCCAACTTCACGCTGATGGCAGTAGACGCTCCTACGCCCACACCGGCTCCGAAGGCAGCGGTGAGGTTCATGAAGGGGAAGGTGATGGCGAGACCTGAGATGGCCATGGCTCCCACACCCTGACCGATGAATACTCGGTCAACGATGTTGTAGAGTGAGGCGGCGGTCATCGCAATCATAGCTGGCAAGGCATACTGAACGAGCAGCTTGCCCACCGGCTTGGTTCCTAATTCTAATGTCGCTTGTTTATTTTCCATTTATATCTGTTTTTTCCTCATAGCCGCTCGCCCTGCTTCTTTCAGACTGCAATTGCAGCGGCTACTTGTCTGCAAAAGTACAAAAAATATCTGATACCTTATTATATATATGAGAAAAACTTGCATTTCATGATAAAAACTTCCCTTTTCCTTTGGTGTTTTCGTACAATTTCTGTACTTTTGCACTTCAGAATAAACAATTCAACTCATTAACAAATGCAATACAAAAATATTGCAGCAACAACAATAACAAACCGGACTACCGATATAATGATGAAAAAATTTTTGATGCTTTATGCATTTTTAATGACCGCTCTTTCTTTGTTTGCTCGCGAAGACAGGGTTAGCAATTTTGAGCAACTGATGCGGTTGCCCCGCATCGCCGAAACCGATATGGTGTCGTATCCGGGAGGCAAGTGTATGATGTATCGTCTTTATCTCAGAGACAAAGACCTCAGTCACACTCCCTTTTCGGTAAGTCGCCCTGCAGATTTTCTCTCTCCCCGTTCCATAGAGCGCAGAAAGAGACAGAATCTGCCCATCGATGTTACTGATCTGCCTGTGGCTCCTGCTTATGAGCAGGCTGTAAGCGAGGCAGGCATCGAGATTGTGGGCAAGAGCAAGTGGAACAATACCCTGCTGGTCCGCATTCATAAGGAGAAGGAATTACGGAAACTGGATGAACTCGATTTCATCACCCGGAAAATGAAGGTCTTCTCTGCTCCCGATTCTGTCAGTCAGCGCGTCAGAAGTAGCGTTCGCAGGGGATTGAACGATTGGACTGGTGGAGTAGGCGAATATGGTGCTGCCGATGCGCAGATCCAGTCGCTCAACGGCAAGCGGTTGCATGGAACCGGACATCTGGGCAAGGGAATGATGATTGCTGTCTTCGACGGCGGATTCATGAATGTGGATAAGATTCCGGCGCTGCATAATATCAGATTGGCGGGCGTTAAGGACTTTGTGGTTCCTCAATCCAAGAATGTTTTCGCCGAGATGGAGCATGGAACGATGGTGCTTTCTACGATGGCTGCCAACGAACCCGAAAGATTCGTGGGAGTGGCGCCTGAGGCTCAATATCTGCTGGTGCGCTGTGAAGATGAGCGCACAGAGAGTCTGGCAGAAGAGGATTACTGGGCTTTTGCCGCTGAATATGCTGACAGTTGCGGCGTGGATGTCATCAACTCTTCGTTAGGCTATCATGGCTTCGATGATGCGTCTACCAACCATCATTATTATGAGCAGGATGGTAATTCTACCCTCATCTCCCGTACCGCTTCGATGTGTGCTGACAAGGGAATCATCTGTGTCAATTCTGCAGGAAACGACGGAATGGGAAACTGGAAGAAAATCAATTTCCCTGCCGATGCACGCAATATCCTTACCGTGGGCAGCGTAAACGAAATGGGCGAGAATGCGGCTTTCAGTGCCGTGGGACCTACTGCTGACGGCAGAATCAAACCTGACGTGATGGCTTACGGAAGTCCTACCTGTGTGATTACGGGCCGTGGAAATATCATCAATGATAACGGAACGTCTTTCTCTTCTCCGCTCATCGCCGGAATGGTGGCGTGTCTCTGGCAGGCTTTGCCTCAGAAAACGGCTAAGCAGATTATGAAACTCGTGAGATTGGCTGGTAATAATCAGCATCATCCCGATAATGTATTCGGATATGGTGTGCCTGATTTCTGGAAGGCCTATCAGACGGGGAAAGCGATTAAGTAGTTAATAGTTGATAGTTTATAGTTAATAGGGCAAACTTGCTCTGCTAGCTATAAACTTTCAACTATAAACTGTAAACTTTAAACAGTAAACAGCATGGAACGACTTCGATTGTCCCTTTTTGAATTAAACTCCATAGTCCGTGAGGTCATTTCGATGTCCTTGCCCGACAGCTATTGGGTGGAAGCGGAACTCTCTGAGGCTCGCGAGGGCTACGGCGGGCACTGCTATCTGGAACTCATCGAGAAGGATGAGCGCTCTAATACGCCCATTGCCAAGGCGCATGCCTCCTGCTGGCGAAACCGATGGATGTTCATCAAACCGAATTTCGAGCGCATCACCGGACAGCGTATTCATGCCGGAATGAAAGTGCTGCTTAAGGTACACGCGCAGTTTCATGAGAACTATGGTTTTTCCTGGATAGTAGACGATATTGACCCTAACTATACGATGGGCGATATGGCGCGCAAGCGGCTGGAAATCATCAATACGCTGAAAGCAGAGGGCGTATTCGAACTGCAGAAGGAGCTGTCACTCCCGATGTTCTGCCAGCGCATCGCCGTCATTTCCAGTGCTACGGCTGCTGGTTATGGTGATTTCTGCAACCAGCTTGCCGATAACGATTATGGTCTGCAGTTTCAAACCCGCCTCTTTCCGGCTACGATGCAGGGCGAGGGGGTAGAGCAGAGTGTGATAGCTGCCCTCGACAGTATCAATGCCGAATGGGAACAGTTTGACTGCGTAGTCATCATCCGAGGCGGTGGCGCTACGAGTGATCTCTCGGGTTTCGACACCCTGGCGCTTGCCGAGAATGTGGCAAACTTCCCGCTGCCTATCATCACGGGAATAGGACATGAAAGGGACGAGAGTGTGCTGGATATGATTTCTTTCCAGCGTGTAAAGACACCGACAGCCGCTGCCGCCTTCCTCGTTAATCATCTTACTGAGGTTTATGCTCGTGTGGTGAATGCGCAAGAGGCTATCGTGCAGAATGTGAAGCACCGTCTGCAGGTGGAGAAGATGAGGCTCGACAGATTGAGCAACACGATTCCTGTCCAGTTTTCGCTGGTGAAGACGAAGCAGGGAGCTTATCTCGACCGTCTGATGAGCCGTTTAAGCACAAATGTCCAGTCGAAACTATCGGAAGCCCAGCGCCATTTCGAGATTCTTTCTCAGAATATTCAGCCGATATTGGAAAGGAAGATGCTCAACGAGAGTCATCGTCTGCAGCTTCTTTCCCAGCGCATCCAGGCACAAGACCCCGAATTGTTGCTGAAACGTGGCTACAGCATCACGCTGAAAGATGGCAAAAGCATCCGTTCTGCCTCAGAACTGAAGTCTGGCGACATCATCGAAACGAGGTTGGCTGAGGGCAGCGTGAAGGCAAAAGTTGAATAATAGTTTATAATTTATAGTTAATAGTTTATAGCAATCTGGTTAAACGGCGAAGCCGCTATAAACTATTAACTCTTAACTAAAATAGGATTATGGAAAAAGAAGAAATGAAATACGAACAAGCCGTAAGAGAGCTTGAAGAAATCGTAGAAAGAATGGAGAATGATGAACTCGATATTGATCAGCTCTCCGAGCAGTTGAAACGTGCCAAAACCTTGGTGAAACTCTGTAAAGACAAACTCACCAAGACCGATGAGGAAATCAAGAAACTCCTCAACGAGGATTGATTTACGATAAGCAGAAACTTGTTGGAAATTGTAGAAGAAAGTTGAATTTTCGCGCACGGATCTCACGGATCTCACGGATTTTGGCTCCTTCGGAGTTTTGGCTGTGAGGCTTAGTGAGTACCGTTGCTTGCAACGAAGAAGATCCGTGAGATCTGTGAGATCCGTGTGCGACTTAAATACCATCCGTAAATATGATACTTAGGCATCGTAACTATCTTGTTTACGGCCGGGGGGTAACTAGGGTGAGTAGGAAATCGCTTTTTCTGGGAGTCTATATATATACTATATCTTTCCTATAGTAAACGAACCTTTACATAAGGAAACTCTTAGAAAGTACTCTCCCCTTACTTACCCTACCCACCCGTAGAAGGGCAGGTCGGGGGCGGTATCCTGCTGCGAATAGTCATCCTCTGCTCTTGGCGATGAAGTCGGTGAAGGGTGAACCTCGATGCCAACCTTTAGCGTTAATAATGTGTTAAAAACACCCCATAACCCATTATAATAGAGATTCTTATATTTCTAGCATGCGCTGTATATACAAAGTTCTTTTTACTAGGGTTCACCCCAGAGCCGAAAAGGTGAATGCTTGGGGCAAGTGTTCCCCCCGCTGTTCACCATTTGGTAACTATCGACAAAGATACGACAAAAGGCTTCCTGTTTTATTTCAAGCAATGTTCGTTCATTGGCATTGGGGTTGTTGCATTATCCACTTCCTGTAAGAGGGTGTGTCATAAGTCTGGATAATAGTTGGTGTATAACAGTTGACTACCGCATGCACAACAGGTGTTGTGCATGCGCATATCAGCTGTTATGCAAGCGCACAACAGCTGTTGTGCGACCGAAGATACTGACTGTCTCAACAACATATCCTATCTCTTCCAACAACTTATTCTGTCTCTTCCAACAACATATCCTATCTCTTCAAGCAACATATTCTATCTCTTTCAACAAATAGAAGAGGGTGAATCATAAACTTATGACACATCCTCTTTCAATTTGACTTGAATAGAACGCAAACCAGCGTTTTACATGGTAAAGGTCTTGAAAATCCCTCACTCTGAGGAATTTCCGAACGCATATCAAGGCTAAGCCTAACTACAACCTTTGCACCCCACTTGTATTGTTTCTGCTTCTCGCAAATGTCCTCGCCCAAACTCCAGTAGAATTTGAGCATTTCCGTATTCACTTTGACAGCAGCTTTAAGTTGTGCCATGCGGAAACGTTTCTTCAGGTCAGACAATCACTTCACATAGTTCTTGTCTGCCATGAAGGAGTCGCTATTCACGAACTGCGGTATATTATCTTTATTTTTCATATCATTACCTTTTTTGAAATCCTTAGTTTCCTTTATATCAGAAAGTGTTGCTTCAATGTCTTCTATTATAGGCAACTGGCTCTGTATGTTTTCAGACATGAGCTTAGACATCCTTCTTGTAATTGTGCAACAAGTTATTGCACATTTACTTCGTCTAATTTGGAAACAGCTTGTTGTCAAATTGTAAGTTGCTCATTATAAAACTGATACCATTGTCTGATATACTTCAAGTTTCTGTATGAAAGCCCTTTCATATCTGGGAACTCTGCCACAACTTGTGGAAAGTTTACTCTAACAATCCCAACTCTTTCAGATAGCCCTCAATCTCCTTGTCAAGGTCAGCACGTTTGGCCTCCAGGTCCTTGATTGCCACGTAGTTTGTTTGCAACTTCTCAAAGTTTGTCAAGAAATTTCTGTTGTAATTCTTCGCTCATATCGTTATTTCTTTTTTATATTCAATGATTCACTGACATTGATATATTTTTCGTCTTTATCTGTTATATACTGATGGCTGTACTTTCCTTTTCCCTCATTTAGGATTATTACACCATTCCAAAAGGATGTCGGACTTATGGCATAGCTTGGGTCTAAACAGAATATTTTCTTGACACCGTCTTTTTGTTCTTCATACCCAATAGCAAGTACAGCATGAGCGCCACCTTTAAAAGACAGAGCGGTAATCAAAGGCGTGTCGCTATCTATTGCAGTCCTAAGTTCTTCTACAAAAGAAGTTTGGTCTGATAAAGATGCTGTATATTGAAGAGGCGAAGATGTAACCTCTTTAGCAAAAGAATGGGATAGCTTTTCTTTTATTTCGGAAAAATAAAATCCATCACGGCACAGTCCTTCTGTCACAAAGAACTCTTTGAAGAGTCTCCCTTTTGCGGTATTTCCCTTAAATGTTGTTTTCAAGTTGACAACTTGATTACGAGTAAGAACCTTTAGTATGAGCAGGTTCATCATCATGGAATATACGGCACAAGCCCCATCCATTTCTCCTTGTTGTAAATGGACAGGTTGCCACTTGCGGTTAAATACACTAACACCCGAAGCCGTTATATCTAAATCTTTAATAATCTTAATCATTGTCGCTTTGTTATATATCTAAATCTTTTGTAATCTTAATCATTGTCACTTTGTTATTCCCAACTGAATGTCCTTATTATAGAACGCAGTTTCTTTGCCTTTTCAAAACATTGTGTCCACAAAGACACAGCAAGTTATGTTTCGAGTTACTCGAAACCTTTTGGGTTACTCCCAAAAGAACTTGCCTGTCGGTGATTTGTTCCTCTGTAGTCGGACAATTAAGATGGAAAGAACATATAAAAACAGCATAAAAAGTTTCTGATTTTTCTCATAGACAATTTAAATTTTATATTTTTGTGCAAAATTAGAAACAATGACAGAACTATTTCCATGACAGTCCTTTGCTGTCTAAATCTCTTGTGCTGAAAGGTGGTATAGCCATCAATCTCACCGTTTTCCAACTGCCAAGACTCTCGGTAGATATAGACCTTGACTTTACTGTGGATTGCGACCGAGAATCCATGCTCTCCATTCGCCAAGAAGTGAATAACGAGATTCTACGCTATATGGAGTCGGATGGTTCTCGAATCTGGTGCTGTGCTCGTCATCAATGATGCTTTTCTCTTATTCTTCTGCCAGTTCTTTCATCGCATCGTTTAATGTGTTGAAAAGAACGTTGATGTTTTCTTCTTCATTCTTGCATGCCTCCTTGAAGAGGGCTACAGGATCTTCGGTGCTGCTCTTGAGAGGGGTCTCGTTGAGCAGGATGTTGACATTGTTCAGTAACATGCCGTGAAGGGTAGGCATGTGGAGCTGGTGCTGTTCGCCCTCCTTGCTGCCACACTTCAAGCCTGCGGCGTATGCCTTCACGATGATGCGGACCAGGAGATGGATGGCCATCGGCTCGTCGGCAAGACTGATGAGAATGCCGTGGGTATAATCGCGTACATGCTCTTCAAGAGTGGTAAACTTGCCTTGAAGAAGCCAGGTGAAGTTACGCTTGTATTCTGACTCCATCGCCTTGTAAAGCTGGTTTGATTTGCAGGCTATGCGCAAGTAGTCGAGCATGGTTGGCTCAAAGGTCGGGTCAGCCTGTTTCATGCTGTCGAAGTTCTTCTTCATGCGCTCGTTGGCTTCCTCGGCAGTCTTGTAGTTGAGGCGTACGAGGGTTGAGAACATGATGTCGAAGAAGTATTGGTTTACCTCGCCATAGTGCTCCAGCATCATCTGCTTGATCTGTTTCGGGTCGTTCTTCTTGCTGAAGTCATTGCCTTCGATGGTAGCATCGATAATGCCACGTGCGTAAGCTTCGAAGAAACCTCTTACAAATGCAGCTACTGCCTGATAACTGTTGATTCTTTTGTTCATTTCTTGTCTGTGTTTATTGGGCTGTTCCTGTTTGCAAATAACAGCTTCTTATTCAAAAGTCTTAAATTCATACCCCTGTTCCATGAGCCATTCTATGGCCTGAGGGAGCGCTGTCTTCAGCTTTTCAATGCTCTTCAGCGAGTCGTGGAAGGTGATGATGCTGCCATTGCGGGCATACCGCTTCACATTGTTCACCACATCTTCTGCCGTCATCCATTTGGAATAGTCGCGCGTCACCACGTCCCACATGATGACCTTGTAAGTGCGGTGCAGCCACCAATACTCACTTGGTCGCATCCAGCCGTGAGGTGGACGGAAAAGATGGGCATGGATGATGTCGTTCGCCTTATTGGTGTTGAGCACATAGGAGATGACGCGGTGCTTGAAGGCACCGATATGATTGAATGTATGGTTGCCAACCTGATGACCCTCTGCCACAATCTGGTTGTAGAGGTCATGATGGCGCAATACATTCTCGCCTACCATAAAGAAAGTAGCCTTGATATTGTACTTTCTCAGGGTCTCTAAGATGAATGGAGTTGACTCTGGAATTGGACCGTCATCAAATGTAAGATAGACAGAATGGTCTTTCTTGTCCATTCTCCAGATGGCCTTTGGATATAACCATCTGAGCCATTTGGCTGGTTGCTCTATGAACATGGATAAAACAGGTTTATATGAATAATGAAAAGTTTGGTGTCGTGTTTCGCGACACCAAACTTTTTTCTATTTTTTACTGATTGCCTTCCGGCATTCTGCCACCTCTGCCATGATAGAGACGGTAGAGGTTGTTGAGCTGCTTCTCATACTTCTGCTCCAACTGTGGACTAACCATTCCGGCAGCCTCGCAGATGCTCTGCATGATCATGATCTGACGGATGCAGTCGTGCTCTGCCTGGAGGAAACGGTCGTTTGGCAGCGAGAGATAGTAGTTGAGGTATTGTGAAGCATTCTTCCATACCGCTTCTATATATTCCTTGCCCTTGGCTTTCTGACCGGTCATCAGCCAGCCGCGAGCCATATCCAAGCCACCGCTCATGTAGTCGAGCGTAACATTGTAGGCAGGAATCTCGGTATCAGCCTTCTTCAGGATGTTGATAGCCTTCTGTTTCTTGCCTTCGGCGATGAGTTGGAGGGCTGTCTGGGCGAGCAGGCGACGGTGGGTATAACACATACGCATGGTTGTCTCGTCGATGTAGAGTCCCTTCTGCTTCAGGTTGCCGAACTTGAATCGGGTCATGATGTTGTGATAAGCCTTCTCTGTATCGAAGTTCTTTGCACCTGGCTTGTTGGTGGTGAACGGAGTGATACGGTTCACAAGTCCCTCCTGTACGAAGTTGTCACCGAGGTTCATATAGTTCTCTTCGCCTACGGTGAGTGCTACGTAGAGCGGACGGGTCCAGTTGCACTGTGCCAGCATTTCGAGCATCATGAGGTCGTTCTTGTAGAGTGCGCTCTTGCCGGCAAGAGAGATGACCATCTTATCTGGAATAGAATCTGATGCCATCATCATGCCGCTCTTCTTTACAGCCTCCTTGTCGATGGTGACATAGAGGGTATCCGTAGGGATGAAGTGCATGTCAGGGTTCTTGCTGCGTACCCAGTTCTTCAGGATGTTCTTGAGCTCGAACGGTTCGGCACCAAACTGCTTCTTGGCATTCTCTGGATCCTGCTTGTAGAAGTCGAGAATCTGCTTCTTTGCTTCAGGCTCAACAGATACATATTCGTTGGTACCTGAACAGAAGTCGAGACGTGGCCAGGTAATTGGAACAGATGGTGAGTTGTATGCAGGACGCATCATCTGGTCGATATACCAGTCGGTCTGCAGGTAGCTCAGGTTACATACGCGGGCATCTGTTCCTACGCCTTCTACCTCCTGATTGTACCAGAGTGGGAAGGTATCGTTATCACCATTGGTAAAGATGATTGGGTTGCCTTTCTCCTGGAGTGACATCAGGTAGTTCTGACCGAAGTCACGGCAGGTGTAACGGTTTGAGCGGTCGTGATCATCCCAGGTCTGTGATGCCATCTGGATAGGTACGAGAAGTGTGATGACTGCTACGATGGCTGTTACAGCAGTACCGCTGAGCTTCATCTTGCGCTTCAGAATGTCGATGATGGCGAGTACGCCGAGACCGCACCAGATAGCGTATGCATAGAATGAACCGGCGTAAGCATAGTCACGCTCACGTGGCTGCATAGGTGTCTGATTCAGGTAGATGACGATGGCAAGACCTGTCATGAAGAACAGGAAGAATACAATCCAGAACTGCTGGATTCCGATAGGGAGGAGCACTTCCTCTTCCTTGCCGTTCTTCATTACCTTCTTCTTGCGGGTATACCAAGCCTGCCAGAAAAGTCCGATGAGACCGAGAATCAGCGGCATGCAGTAGAATACATTGTGGCCCTTGTTCTCCTTCAGGTCGTCTGGCAATTTGCTCTGGTCGCCATAGAGTGAATCATCAATGAATGAGAAACCGGTAATCCAGTTGCCGTGCTCTGGCTCACCATTGCCCTGGATGTCGTTCTGACGGCCGGCAAAGTTCCACATGAAGTAGCGCCAGTACATGAAGTTGCACTGGTAAGAGAGGAAGAAGCGGATGTTGTCAAACTGTGACGGCATCTTCACCATCATACTTTCTCCGCAGCGGTCGTAAGGAATCTCTGTGCCTTCTACACCGCCCATCCAGTCTTCGTATGCCTGGGCATGAGCCGAACTGTACATGCGAGGGAAGAGCATGTTCTGGGCATAGATATACTTATTCTTGTGACTTACTACGAAGTAAGAGTCCTTCTCATCAGCCGAAGCCTTCTCCTTGCGCTGGTAAACCGGTGCGCCTTCTTTCATGACAGGCTTGCACATGTTACCGTCTACTTCGAGGGCTACCTGTGATGTATAAGCCTGGCCATAGAACAGAGGACGGTCGCCATACTGGTCGCGGCTCAGATAACTTCCCAGGGTAAAGATGTCCTCAGGAGAGTTCTGGTCCATAGGAGGGTTGGCAGAAGAACGGATCACGATGAGTGCGTAGCTGGAATAACCAATCATCAGCATCAGCATGCAGAGCAAGGCTGTGTTCTTGACGCGTGCAGAGATGAGAGGCAGGAGCTGCATCTTCTTCTTGGCGATGCCTGTAGATTCGTCAACGCCTGTTACTACTTCCTGCTTGCGCTTGTAGCCGAGTACAAACCAGAGGATAACCAGCACGATGATACCGGTGATGGCAGCAGTCCAGCCATATCCGTAGAATGGGATGCCGAGCATGCCGAAACCGAGAACGAAGGCGATATTCTGCTTCTTCTCGTTCTTCTCTGATGCATTACAGGTCTCGTAGATGCCCCAGATGACAGAGGCAACAAGACTGATGATGTATACGATTTCACCGGTATTGAACGGACAGCCGAGGGTGTTGACAAAGAACAGCTCGAACCAGCCGCCTACGGTGATGATACCTGGAACCACACCATACAGTACGGCTACCACTACGAGGAATGAAAGGAACAGCGCCAGGAGCGAGCCCTTGAGGTTGGCATGTGGCACCTTCTTGTAGTAATAAACCAATACGATGGCTGGGATACAGAGCAGGTTGAGCAGGTGGACACCGATACTCAAACCGGTCATATAGGCGATGAGTACAAGCCAACGGTCGCTATGAGGCTCGTCAGCATGGTCTTCCCACTTCAGGATGAGCCAGAATACCACAGCGGTAAAGGCAGAAGAGAACGCATAAACCTCACCCTCGACAGCAGAGAACCAGAAAGTATCGCTGAAGGTGTAGATGAGTGCGCCTACCATACCGGATGCCTCGATGGCAATCAGCTTGCTGGTAGTCAGTTCTTTCCAGTCGCTGATGACGAGTCGGCGAGCCAGGTGGGTGATGGTCCAGAAGAGGAACATGATACAGACGGCGCTCAGCAGGGCGCTCATCGTATTTACCATCTTGGCTACCTGGGTAGTGTCGCTGGCGAAATGTGTGAAGAAATTGCCTAAAAGCATGAAGAATGGTGCCCCAGGTGGGTGACCGATCTCCTGCTTGTAAGCAGTCGTAATAAACTCAGGACAGTCCCAGAAACTGGCTGTCGGTTCAATTGTGGAACAATAAGTGAACGCCGCAATGATGAATGCGACCCATCCGAAGATATTGTCCACTAATCTGTACTGTTTCATTATTGTTTAAACTTTAATGTATTATATTTCTTTCTGAATGCTTTCTCTGTTTCTGAATGCTTTCTCCGTGCCTTTCAAGGAAGGCACATTCCAGTTGCAAAGATAATAAAAAGATGAGATAATATGGATTTTTGCACCTGTTTTTTAGGCATTATTATATAATAAGCCTATACATTTAAGAAATGCTCTTCCAGTTTCTCTCTCGGCATATCTGCCGTATCGTGGTAGTGGAGATGATGATTTACGCAGGCGATGTGCTTTACGTTATTGAGCACTTCGGCTACATCATGGCTTACGATGATAATGGCGCACTCCCGGTTGATCTGTTCCAGCATCTCGTACATCTGCTTCTGGAAACGGCGGTCGATGTAGGTGTTGGGCTCATCCAGTATCACTACATCGGGTTTCGAAACAATGGCGCGGGCGAGGAGTACTCGCTGCAGTTGTCCGCCGCTCAAGGCTGCGATATGGCGGTCTTTCAACTCTGTGAGCTGCATCTGTTCCAGACAGTCGAGTACCTGCTGGTGCTGTGCCTGGGTGTATCTCGAAAAGAGACTTTTGGTCTTGCTGAGTCCTGAGAGTACCACTTCATAAACGGAGATAGGAAACTGTTTGTCGAGATGATTGTATTGGGGCAGATATCCCATACTGATTTCCCTTACTTCCTCCCCGTCTTTATAAAAGCGGATGCTGCCGTCTGTGGGTTTCATCAGTCCCAGAATGAGGCGCATGAGGGTTGTCTTGCCACCACCGTTGGGACCGATGATGCCAAGATAATCGTCTTTACAGACGGTGAGGTTGATATCGTGGAGCACCTCCTTGCCTTCATAGCCTGCAGAAAGATGCTCTATCTCTATTAACTTTGAACTTTGAACTTTGAACATTGAACTTTATGATTAGTTGTTGTTTTAACAAAGCTTTTGCCCTTACAGGGCGCCTTGTTAACTGCTATTATACCCAGGGCGTTGCCCTGGGCTAGGAGCTTCTGCCCTTTCAGGGCGTCTGGAGCTTACTTCCCAACAACGATTTTCTTGCCTTGTACCGCTGCTGCCGCTTCCTGCATCGCCCAGTTCCAGTCTCCCTGCAATGGGTTGATATTCATTGCCTTGGTCTGGCTTTCCTTGATGAATGTCGTGGTGTTGCGGTTGGCAAATTCTGCTTGTATGAGGCAGAACTTGATATTCTCTTTTCGGGCTCTCTGGATGAGGCTCTTCAGCTGGGAGGCACTAGGCTCCCTGCCTTCTTCCTCTATGGCAAGCTGCTCCAGCTGGTAATCACGGGCAAAGTAGGTGAGGATAGGGTGATAGATCACAAACTTGCGTACCATCTCGGGATGATTCTTGAAACCCTCTCTGATGGTGCTGTCTCGCTTGTCGATGATCTTCAGCAGCGACTGATAGTTCTTCTCGAAGAACGCCTTGTTCTTCGGCTCCAGTTGGCAGAGTGCCTTGAGGATGTTGCTGGCTATGATGCGGGCGTTGCTGCAACTCATCCATACGTGTGGGTCGATGTTGCCACCCGGAGTCTTGGCAGGCTTGATGCCCACGGAAGTATCTATCACTTTCATATCCGGAGCGTTGTCCTGCAGCTTCTTCATCCAGGTCTGTTCGAAACCGATGCTGCCCACTTTCAGATAGAGGGCACTCCTGGAGAGTTCCATCATCTGCTGGGCATAAGGCTCGTAAGTCTCTGGATTGTTACCATTCGATACCATTACGTTGACATCTACCTTGTCTCCGGCAATCTTATCTACGAAATATTGGTAGGGAGGGATGGTAACGGTTACAGTAGGCTTGGCATTACTTTCAGCCATGCCAGCCTTTTGCTGGTTGCTTTTGCAGCCAACCATTAGGGCGCATATTATAATAAGGTATAAAAATCTCTTCATAATTAAACGATAAAACTCAGTCCATAGACCAATAAAACATATCTTAGTACTTTTCCGATGGTGATACTGAGTATCGAAATCGGAATATTGGCTCTTGTCAAGCCTAAAACGATGGTGATGGCACTTCCCAATAGTGGGAGAAAGGCGAAGAATCCCATCCAGGCACCTCTGCCTGCCATGAAACGTTCAGCCTTATCCAGACTTTTTTTCTTCACATGCAGGTATTTCTCTATCCATTCCATCTTACCCATTCTGCCCACACCGTAGTTGAACATGGAACCAAGCACATTGCCGATGCTACCGTAGATAACGAGGGGGAGAGGCTCTAGTCCAGCTGCCTGCAAGCCTGCCATTACTGCCTCGCTGCTGAATGGGAAGAAAGAACCTGCCAGAAAAGCTGCAGCAAGCATGCCCCAATAGCCCCAGTCGATTAAGAAACTGATAATCCAACTCATAGTAATATGCTCTCTGGTACGAGTATGTTGTAAGCCATGATAAGTACCAGCATGATGAGCAGCAGAATGAAGGAGATGTTGGTAAACTTACCTCTGGTGAATGTGATGAAATGGGCGATAAGCGGTGCTGTATTCACAATCAGGATGCCGCCCAGTTCCTGTATATGTCGAGGTTGGAGGACGATGAAGATGATGCAGGCAACCGATATCATGATAAACGTTTCGTAGATCATGCGGGTGCGTATCTTATCGCCGTAGCTGGTGCGTATGAAGTGGATGGAACCGATGATGGTGAGCAGGGTAACGAAACTCAGGTTCAGTACCTGATGGTCGGTAACCTGCGAATAATCAAAGAGTTCGCTGTAGTTGATGAATTCGCAGAAATGGTCAGCCAGACCCTGTATGTTGTCGGTATAGAAGAAATAACCGGCTGCAAACCAGTAGGGCACGATGAGACCTACCAGGGATGCAAAGAATGTCTTTACGCTAAACGAGAGGGTAAACACCATCATCATGATCCACAGTATAGGCATGAAATAGCCTATCTGTACGAAAACCATCGATGCCAGACCGATGCAGGCAAAGGCGTAGAAAGTCCAGCCTGTAGAGCGTTTATCCTGATAGCAATTCCAGATAATGAGATAAAAGGCGATGAAACACATCGTCACAATACTGCTTTTTAAAGAGAGTTGGGGGAGTCCTGCCATCGTCATTAATGCCAGAAAACTGCAGGATACCATTCGGCTGTAGGTACGCATCAGGGCATTACGGTTGTTCAGTTCCACCATCAGCAGGGTAGACATGGCTGTAAAAGCAAATTCTACCCAGATATTGGATACCAATAAACCTACTGCAACCCAAACCAGTGTGGCAAGGGTTGCAGTAATAGGTAAAGAGTAGCGGCTAGCCGCTACTTTATTTTGAAAAGTTTTCTTTCTTAACATCTAAATCAATGTTGAATGTTGAATGTTGAATGTTCAGTGTTGAATGTTGAATTAGGCTAGCGCCCTTGAGTCCGTTAGGCAATTCAACATTCAACATTCAACATTCAACATTAAAAAACTAAAGGTCCTGTCCGATATCAGAACGGAAGTACTTGTCGGTGAACTGGATCTTCTGTGCCTCAGCAAAGCTCTTCTTCAAGGCTTCTTCCTTGTCCTTGCCGTAGCTGCTTACGCAGATGACACGACCACCGTTGGTTACTACCTGACCATCCTTCATAGCTGTACCGGAGTGGAATACTACCGAACCTTCTACATCGTCGATGCCCTGGATAGGATACCCCTTCTTGTAAGCCTCTGGATAACCGCCGCTTACGAGCATCACGCAGACTGCTGCACGCTCATCAAATTCGATGCTACGCTTGTCCAAGTCGCCTGCTGCTACACCCTCAAAGAGATCCACGATGTCGCTCTTCAGACGGAGCATCACGCTCTCAGTCTCTGGGTCACCCATACGGCAGTTGTACTCGATTACCATAGGCTCGCCTTCAACGTTGATCAGACCGAAGAAGATGAATCCCTTGTAGTCGATGTTCTCCTCAGCAAGTCCTTCTACTGTAGGACGGATGATGCGCTCGTCAACCTTCTGCATCCACTCCTTGGTAGCGAATGGTACAGGGGTAACGCTACCCATACCACCAGTGTTCAGACCGGTATCGTGCTCGCCGATGCGCTTGTAATCCTTAGCCTCAGGCAGAATCTTGTAGTTCTTGCCGTCGGTCAATACGAATACAGAGCACTCGATGCCGCTGAGGAACTCCTCGATGACTACGCGTGCAGAAGCGTTGCCGAACATACCGCCGAGCATCTCCTTGAACTCCTTCTTAGCTTCTTCCAGGGTAGGGAGGATGAGAACGCCCTTACCGGCGCACAAACCGTCAGCCTTCAGTACGTATGGAGCCTTCAGTGTCTCCAGGAATTTCAAGCCTTCCTCTACGTGCTCGCCGTCGAAAGTCTCATACTGGGCAGTAGGGATGTTGTGGCGCTTCATGAACTTCTTGGCGAAGTCCTTGCTGCCTTCCAATACGGCGCCAGCCTTTGATGGACCGATGACAGGGATGTTCTGGGTGCGAGGATCGTTCTTGAAGTCATCGTAAACACCCTTTACCAATGGGTCTTCCGGACCAACTACCACCATATCAACGCCATTCTCTACTGTGAAGTTCTTGAGCGCCTCAAAGTCGTCTGCCTTGATATCTACGTTCTCGCCGACATTCTGTGTACCGGCATTACCAGGAGCGATGAAGAGTTTCTCACACTTCTCGCTCTGAGCGATTTTCCATGCTAAGGCGTGCTCGCGGCCACCGCCTCCTAACAATAAAATTTTCATTTGCTGTAAGTTATTGTTTGTTATTTGATGTAGGAGTAAACTCCCCTTTTCGGGGGATGTTTACTCCTAGATATTTACTTGAGATAATCGAAGAAATAATTGCTGATGCGCTCATGCAGATGAGTGCTCTGATGACCTCTCATGTTGTGAGGCTCGCCAGGATAGACGAAGAAGTCTGGCTGGGTGCCTGCTGCGATGCAAGCCTTGAGGAAGGTGAGGCAGTGCTGTGGCACTACAGTCACATCGTTCAAGCCCTGGATAATCTGCAGCTTGCCCTTCAGGTTCTTTGCCTGATAGAGCAGGGAGGTCTTCCTGTAACCTTCTGGGTTGGTCTGTGGGGTGTCCATATAGCGCTCGCCATACATCACCTCGTACCAGTGCCAGTCGATGACCGGACCGCCTGCTACGCCTACCTTGAACACATCAGGGTGGTTGGTCATCAGTGAGATGGTCATGAATCCGCCGAAGCTCCAGCCGTGAACGCCAATCTTGTCAGCATCTACGTAAGGAAGCGTCTTCAGATATTCCACACCCTTCATCTGGTCTTGCATCTCAATCTGTCCGAGCTGGCGGAAGGTAGCCTGCTCGAAAGCCTTGCCACGGTTCTCGCTTCCACGGTTGTCGAGGATGAAGAGCAGATAGCCCTTTTCTGCCATGTAGGTTTCCCAACCACGGCTAGAGTAGTTCCAGCGGGCATCTACGTTGTGGGCATGAGGTCCACCATATACATATATAATGGTAGGATACTTCTTGTTTGGATCGAAGTTTACCGGTTTCACCATTCTCCAGTAGAGGTTTGTTTCGCCATCGGCAGCCTTGATGGAACCGCAGCTGTACTCAGGCACATTGTAGCCCTTCCAAGGGTTCTCGGCAGTGAAGTAAGCGGTGCGCTTGCCGTTCTCGGTATTCACGAGGGCAATCTTGCGAGGCACGGTAGGAGTAGAGTAGTTGTCGAAGACATACTGTCCGTTCTCGCTCAAAGTGGCGCTGTGCCATCCCTTGCCGCAATCATCTACCAGCGTACGCTTGCCGGTTTTTGTATCTACGGCAAAGATGTTTCTCTGGATAGGCGATTTCTCGTTGGATGCGATGATGATACTCTTGCACTTGCTGTTGAAACCGAGCACTTCCATCACCTCCCATTTGCCAGAAGTCAACTGCTTGATTTCGAGCGATTCCGTGTTGCTTGCCATGCGGCTTCCGTGCTTGGCCAGGGTGCAGAGATAGAGGTGGTTGTAGCCATCCTTGCGGCTCTGCATGATGAAACTGCTGCTGTCCCAAGGCAGGAACTGGATAGGATGACATGGTTCTACATATTTCTCATCGGTCTCGCGATAGAGTTCGCCTGTCTTCTCACCGGTTTCTGCGTTGTAGGCAGTCAGACGGCAGTCGTTCTGGTCGCGGTTCAGTTCGAACATATAGATGGTCCTGCTGTCCGGACTCCATGCGATGTTGGTGAAGTAGCGGTCGGTTGGGTCGCCAGCCTTCAGATAGATAGTCTTGCCGGTCATGCAGTCGAACACGCCTACGGTTACCTTGTGTGATGTCTCGCCAGTCATCGGATACTTGTCTGGTGCAGGAGTAGCAATGCAACTCTGTGTTTCAGGATGATTGAAACCGATTTCCGGGATGTCAACCTGCGGATAGTCGGTTACCATACTCTGGTCCATGCGATAGAAGGCGAGCAGTTCGCCGTTCGGGCTCCAGAAGGTTCCCTTGCTGATACCGAACTCATCGCGGTGAACACTCTGTCCATAAACAATTTCGCGGCTTCCGTCCTTTGAGAGCTGGAAATCGTGAGATTTCTTCTCTTTTGTCAGGGTGTTGCTGGTTACATCGAAGGTACGCACATAGAGGTTGCTGCCCTTCAGATAGGCAAAGGCGTTCTGCTGGGCGTTGGCCTCCAGGAGGTTTTTGCCGTCAGCAAACTCCATCTCGCTCAGCAGCTTATGCTTCTTGAAGTCTACGGTATAAGTCTTGCTGCCATTGCTTACCATCACGATGCTCTTGCCTGCAAAAGGGAAGAGAGCATTGTAGAGGGCTCTTACCTTGATGTCTTTGGTAGGAGCAATCCACTGGTTGATGTCATTGATGCCGAAGAGTCTGGTCTCCTTGCCTGTCGTCTTGTTGACGAGATAGCAGGCATCCACATCCTGGCGAACGAGTTCATTGCCCCACCAGGTGCACCAGCGGTTCTTTGCCACCATGTTACGATAGTTGTTGCCGCCGAAGTTCAGGTCTTCCAATGTAAAGGCTTTCTCGCCTTTCTGAGCAGGAACCACGCCCTGAGCCTGTAAGTCGGTTGCATTCATAGCCATCATAATCATAGCAGCAAAAGATAATTTATAAATTGAATTCTTCAGATTCATTATATTCTTTACTTTACTTTATCGGGTTTACCACCCATGCGTCGTGAAACACGACGTATGGGTAGTATGTCTCTTTAATCCTCGTCGTCGAAGTCAACGCTGAAGTTCTTCTTGCCTCCGCGCTTGCCTCCGAAATCACGGCCACCACGTTTGTCGCCTTTGAAGCCACCACGCTTGTCGCCTTTCTCGAAACGCTTTCCGTCGCGCTTGCCACCGAAGTCACGGCCACCCTTGCGGTCGCCCTTGAAGCTGCGGCTGCCACGCTTGTCATCGTCGTCATCGTTGCGTCGACCGCCACCGATACGTGAACGGCCGCCCTTATGGAACTCAGCACGCTTCTTCTCGAAGTCTTCCAGGCGGTGAGTATGGAACTTGAAAGAACGGATATCGTCCTCCTCATTTTCAGTCTCCTCGCTAACACGCTTCTTGAATTCACGTTCCTTCTTGAAACGGTGCTTCTGAGCCATCTCGCTCTTCTCGCGCTCTGTCTTCACAATACCGCCTTCAGAACGGAAGTCCTTCATCTTGCCGTCGAACATCACATACTTGCGGAATTCGCACTCCAAGCTTCCGTTGAATACAGGAATCTTGATAGATGGTTTCAGACCAATCTGCTCGAAGCACTCCTCGCGGTAGCTCAATACCCAAGCCTCGTTGCCGGCAAAAGCCTTCTTGAAACGCTCACCGATCATCTTGTAGGTGTTCAGAAGGTTAGGGGTAGAGATGCGCTCACCGTATGGAGGGTTCATCACGATGATGCTCTTCTCTGCTGGCTGGGTGAAGTCCTTGAAATCAGCCTGTGAGATGGTGATGTCCTTGCTAAGACCGGCAGCACGAACGTTGAGATTAGCTGTATTGACAGCCTTCATGTCAACATCGTAACCATAGATATGGTGCTCGAACTCGCGCTCCTGAGAGTCGTCGTTATAAATCGTATCGAAGAGATCCTGGTCGAAATCGTTCCACTTCTCGAAGGCAAACTCCTTGCGGAATACACCTGGAGAGATGTTGCGGGCGATGAGGGCAGCTTCGATGGCGATGGTACCTGAACCACACATCGGGTCGATGAAATCGCATTCGCCCTTCCAGCCAGTCATCAGAATCATACCTGCAGCGAGAACCTCGTTCAGAGGAGCCTCTACCTGCTCCTGGCGGTAGCCACGGCGGTGCAGACTCTCACCACTCGAATCGAGACTCAAGGTGGCATTGTCTTCTGCAATGTGGATGTTGAGGCGGATATCCGGGTTAGATACGCTGATATTTGGACGTGTACCCTGCTTCTCGCGGAACCAGTCAACAATCGCATCCTTTACCTTGTAGGTTACGAAGCGTGAGTTGCGGAACTCCTCTGAGTAGACTACTGAGTCAACAGAGAAAGTCTTCTTCACGTCTAAAATGTCATCCCACTTGATCTTCTGGATCTGATCATACACCTCTTCAGCGCTTCTAGCCTTGAAGTGCTTGATAGGCTTTAAGATACGGATGGCTGTGTGCAACTGGAAGTTAGCACGATACATCATTTCCTTGTCGCCTGTGAAAGACACCATGCGGCGACCGATCTGTACATTATTGGCACCCAACTGGGTGAGCTCTTCAGCCAAGACAGGCTCGAGGCCCATGAAGGTCTTGGCAATGAGTTCAAATTCCTGTTCCATTATTGAATTCTATATCTAATAAACTTTGTTTTTCTTTTTTATATTTCTTTGTTTTCGGTTTCATATCCTTGGTAACCCATACGTTGGCTCCCACTACGCAGCCTTCTCCGATGGTGATGCGACCGAGGATGGTGGCATTGGCGTAGACGATGACATCATTTTCGAGGATAGGGTGGCGAGGGATTCCCTTGATAGGATTGCCGTCCTTATCGAGAGGGAAACTCTTGGCTCCGAGGGTTACACCCTGGTAGAGTTTCACATTATCGCCGATGATGCAGGTAGCTCCAATCACCACACCCGTACCGTGGTCGATGGTGAAGTGCTTGCCGATGGTAGCCTCCGGGTTAATATCAATACCGGTTTCCGAATGCGCCAGTTCGGTCATCATTCTCGGAATGAGCGGCACTCCCAGTTCGTGCAGCACGTGAGCGATGCGGTAGTTGGTAATCGCCTTGATGACCGGGTAGCAGGAGATGATTTCTCCGTGGCTCATGGCAGCCGGGTCGCCCTCGTAGGCAGCCTCTACATCGGTAGCCAGAATCTTGCGCAGTCTCGGAAATTCCATGATTGCCTTGGCTGCAATCACGCCTGCCTTGGCACGCTGGTGCTGCAGTTCAGCCTGGGTTTCCGTTTCGCAGTCGTTGGCGAAGCAGAGACCGGCGAGAATCTGCTCTGACAGCATCTCATAGAGTTTCTCTACTCTTACTCCAATATGATATTTGATGGTTGAGATATTTACTGAAGAATTGCCGAAATATCCAGGAAAGAGGATAGAACGGGACAAACTGATGATTTCTTCGAGCGCCTTGCCCGAAGGAAGTGGATTCCCGTCTCGATGCTGATGGAAGAGACCCTTCAAAGATTCGGCGCTCGAAAGCTCCTCGATGGTCTCTGTCAGCTGATGAGTTAATGTATCTTTACTCATTTTCTTAATGTCTCAATAAAATTTGAGTGCAAAGATACGATTATTTTCTTGAATGACAAAGAAATAGCTGCGGTTTTTTGTATTTTTTAGAGTGATTTTTTGAGGGATGAAAGACGGAAAGACCCATGTACGGCGTTTTACCGTACATGGGTCTGGCTTGTCTTATTTTGCGATACTGTCCAGGAAGAGGAGCAGTCGGTTGGTGACGTTTACCTCTGAAACACCGGAATCGAAGTCGAGCGATACGAGGTTGAGTGTAGGGAAACGGTCGTGGAGACGTTTCTCGATGCCCTTGGAAATCACGTGGTTAGCGATGCAACCGAAAGGCTGGAGCGAGATGATGTTGTTCACACCATCACGGATGTAACCTACGATGTCGGCAGGCAGAAGCCAGCCTTCGCCAAACTGGGCTGCGAGCGAAACCAGTCCCTGTACGTCCTTCGCATCATCATAGATATTGGTGAACGGGCGGAAGTAGCGGAACTTGCCGGCTGCCTTGTTTACCTGGCGCAATCTTCTGCCTATCAGCGCCTGATAAGCGCCCTTGATGATGAAATCGGGCACTTTGGTGCAACTCAGCCGCATGTGTTTCTGTATCTCCACGTTCACAAATTCCTGCAGGAAGAAAGGGGCAAGCAGAGGCGGAACCACCTCAATGCCGCGCGAAATGATGTTCTGCTCCAGGAACTGGTGGGCGAAAGGATTGAACTTCAGGAAGATTTCGCCTACGATTCCTACCTTCGGCAACGTTCTGTCGAGGGTCATCTGGTTGAATTCTTCGGCTGCCTGTTCCAGGAGTCGGATGAGTTCTTTGGCTGAATTCTGGGCGATAGGTTCGTCTATCAGCTGCATGTATTTATCGCGCAACTCTCTGGCAATGCCCGGTTTACGCTCTCTTACGATGCTGGCGTTGTACATTTCGTTGATTGCATCGCCATAGAAAATGGCGGTAACGATAATCTGACTGTATTTCAGCCAAGGCACATTGAAGCCGTCCTGCTCGTTGTAGTCTTGCTTGTCGTCTGTTGAGCCTGATGCTTCGCCTGTTGAGGCTGTTACACCGAGCGTGAGCAGCGGAATGTCCTGGAATCCATTGGAAATCATCGCACGCTTGATGAGACCGGCGTAGTTGGTTGCGCGACACTGGCCGCCCGTCTGACTCATCACTACTGCCGTATTGTTCAGGTCGTATCTGCCTGATTTCAAGGCTTTGATGATGTCGCCGACAATGAGGGTTGCCGGATAGCAGACTTCGTTGTTGGCAAACTTCAAGCCGAGTTCGGCGCTTACCTCATCGCTCATCGGAAGTACCTCTACATCATAGCCTATCAGTTTCAGGATAGGCGGAATGATAGGGGTGAGGTATTCGGTCATGAAAGGAGCGAGAATCTTGCGATGAATATCCTGCTTGGTGAATACCTTGGTCTGTTGTAAATGTTGAATGTTGAGTGTTGAATGTTGAATTTCTTCAGCTGTTGAATTTTTCACTCTTCGTTCTTCACTCTTCACTTCCTTTACTCCCTTCAGGCTTTCTATCAGCGAGCGGACACGGAGTTTCAGAGAGCCGATATTGCTCACGTCATCTATCTTCAGCAGCGTGAAAGGCTTGTTGTGGCGCTTCATGATGTCGCGAATCTCGTCCTGGATAAAACTGTCAGGACCGCAGCCGAAGCTGGTCATCTGGACGAAATGAACCTCATCGCCCTGTTCGGATGCCCATTGCGCTGCCTTCAGAATGCGGTTCATATACGCCCATTGCTTCACGAGATAAGTCTCTGGCTGACAGTTGTATGCTTCGTTGTTGCCCTGGCTGGCTAATGTTGCCTCATTTCTTTCTGCCGCCAGGTCCTCCAGATTGAAGTCTTTGAAATCTGCAAAGAGATTACCCCGGGCGATGTCTTCGCTGATGACGTTGACTCCCAGATTGGCTATCATCTCGCTCAGCTTGTGCTGAATCAGCGGGTCTGTATGATAAGGACGGCCCGCCAGCAGAATCGTAAGTCCCTTGTTCGGCTTCTGAGTTTTGGTTTCGTCCGTTTTCTGAGCCTCTGTTTCTTCATTTCTCAGAATCTCCCAGCCCTGTTTCTTAATCTCAGCTGCATATACTGCCTGAGCATAGAGGGCTTCTCTCAGCGCTTTACGGGCAGTCTTCTTGCTTACTCCCAGTTGCTTGAGATAATCGGTAATCTGTTTTTCCAGCGCCTTAGGCTGGGCAAAGTTGATGACGGGCGTATCGATCGGTTTCTTCAGATTGATGACTGACTTGATGACATCGCTGTAGCCCGAAACGACCGGACAGTTGAAGCTGTTCAGCGTATTCTTCGGGTCGTCATTATGCTCATAAACCACGTATGGCATGAGGATGCGGTCAACCTTCGGGTTCTCGTTGAGTTCCTTCAGATGACTGTGAGCCAGTTTAGCCGGGAAGCAGATATTGTCGCTCATCACCGTATTCAGGGCTCCTTCATACTGGCTGAAAGTGGAATCGGAAGAGAGAATCACGCCCAATCCTGCTGCCCGGAGCAGCGCATTCCAGAACGGATATTCCTCGTACATGTTGAGGATGCGAGGAATGCCTACTTTGACGTTGTGTTTTACAACGTCAAGTTGGTTAACTTCTTCTCTATCAAAGAGTAAACTATATTTGTGTTCGTAAATATTTTTGCCTTTTTCCCCGTTTGCTCCCTTGTTGTTGAACACACGCTCGCACTTGTTTCCGGAGTAGAATCGGTTGCCGCCGGCAAAGGTGTAGCGGGAAACATAACAATGGTTTTCGCAGCCTTTGCATTGCAGCTGTTTGGTTTCATAATGAGCCAGATTCTGGAGATCATCGATGGTTCTTGATGAGGTAGGGTGCTCGTCTTCTCCAGATGTGCGATGCTTGTAATCTGCCGCCGCATGAAGGGCACAGCCGTAGGCGCCCATCAGTTCCGGCATGTTGCTTCGTGCCACTTCGGTATGGGTGAGCAACTCAAATGCTCTTACCACCGCATCGTTTCTCATCGTACCTCCCTGTACAACGATTTTGTCTCCAAGGTTCTCATTACCATGGAGTTTCAATACCTTATAAAGACAGTTCTTGATGACTGAATAAGAGATTCCGGCAGAAATATCAGCTACAGATGCGCCCTCTCTGAGCACCTGCTTCACCTTCGAGTTCATGAAGACGGTGCAGCGGGTTCCCAGGTCGCAGGGAGCCTTCGACTGGCAGGCGAGTTGAGCAAAATCGCCTACAGAATAACCCATATTGTTGGCAAAGGTCTGGATGAATGTTCCGCAGCCCGAACTGCAAGCCTCGTTCAGTTCCATGCGCACCACAGCCCCTTTCTCAACGAAGATAGCCTTCATGTCCTGTCCGCCGATGTCCAGGATAAAACTCACGTCAGGCATGAGTGAGGCAGCTGCTCTTTCGTGCGCCATTGTTTCGATAATGCCGCTGTCGAGGCCGAAAGCCGCCTTGATAAGTTCTTCGCCGTAGCCTGTAGAGCAGGAACCTACGATTTCCAGTTCAGCGCCTCGCAATGCAGCTTCCTGCTTCAGGGCGTTCAGTCCATCCGCTACCGCCTTAATCGGATTTCCCAGGTTCAGGCGGTAATTGGTAAAGACAATATCTTGCGTAGGCGTCTCCGCATTCACCCTTACCGCAACAATCTTCGTCGTAGTAGAGCCCGAGTCAATACCAATCACAACTTGCTGTTTTTCTTTATTCAGCGGTTTGGTTTCCGTAGCGAATTTCGTCTTGGATTTGAGCCATTCCTGGTGCTCTTTCTCATTCTTGAACAGGGGCAGCAGACTGCTGGTCCATTCCGTTTGTATTTCTTTTTTCATCCGACTTCTGAGTACCGAAACTGAGGCTGCAGAATCTGCCGATTTAGCCCGGTAAGCACAGCCCAGAGCCGGAATGAGATTGCTGTTTTCTGATACGATGAAGTCGTTTGGAGAGAGATGGAGATAGTCGCAGAAAGCCTTGCGGAGAGCCGGAAGAAAGGTAAGCGGACCGCCGCAGAGCAGGATAGGAGCCTCGAAGCTGATGCCGTGAGAAAGCGTTACCACCGTCTGAACGGCGATGGAATGGAAGATGCTGGCTGCAATATCTGCTTCGGGCAGATTGCGCGCCATCAGGTTCTGGATGTCGGTCTTGGCAAACACGCCGCAGCGGGCAGCCATCGGATAAACGTGCTCTGCCTTCATCGCCAACTCGCTCATCTTCTGGTTCTCTACGCCCATCAGCACACTCATCTGGTCGATGAAAGCACCCGTTCCGCCGGCACAGTTGCCGTTCATGCGCAGTTCCATATTTCCGTTTTCCTTGAAGAAGATAACCTTCGCGTCTTCGCCACCAATATCGATGAGCGCCTTCGCCTCTGGATGAGCCGTACGGGCATAGACCGATGCAGCCACCACCTCCTGTACAAACTCCGCCTGGAGCTGTTCGGCAGTAGCCATTCCTACGCTTCCCGTTACGCAGATTCTTGCCTCTGCATCGCCCACAAGGGCTAAAATCTCATCGAAATATTGCGACACAAGTTCGTTGACACGAGCGTTGTGGCGTTCGTATTTTGAGTAAATTACCCGGTTATCGCTGTCGATAACGGCTATTTTGGCTGTCGTAGAGCCAACGTCCAATCCTATGTAATAAGTTTTCTCCATTTCTCTTATCTCAAGTATTTTCTCTTATTCTAGTGTTTTTCCCCGAGTTCCATCTGCTCTCTTCTCATATCCCTGAAAGCGCTCCAGGCTATCGGAACCGCAACGGCAAATGAGCAGCAATCTGCCCACATCTGACACATCTCCACGCCCAGCAGTCCGAAGAAATAGGGGAGGATGAAGATGAGCGGAATGAAGAAAAGTCCGCTTCTTGCCGCCGCTACGATGTTGGCTCTCACCGGTTTGCGGATGGTCTGCATCAGCATGTTGGTGAGCACGATGCTGGCTATGAGCGGAAAACTGAGCACCTGCCATCTCAAAGCTGCCGAACCTACGGCTACAACTGCTGCATCATCGCGGAAGATACTGATGATGGAAGTTGAGAAGATGAAGCCGAGAAGGGCACAGACGCTGAGGAAAACCGTGCCGCATCTGATGCAGAAAAAGTAAGCTTCCTTTACGCGCCCATAGAGTTTGGCGCCGTAGCAGAATCCGCAGAGCGGCTGGAATCCCTGTCCCAGACCGATGACCATCGCATAGGTGAAGAAGGAGATGCGGGTAACGATGCTCATGCCCGCAATGGCTGCATCGCCAAACGCACCTGCTGCCACATTGAGCATCAGCGTAGCAATACTTCCCAGTCCCTGTCTTGACAGCGAAGGGGTTCCGCCGAAGATAATCTCCTTGGCAAAGGCGCGGGTAGGGGTGAAATTGCTGAGACGGATGCGGATGTTCTCGCCTTTATGCGTCATCCAGAAGAGCATGGCGCAGCCGAAACACTGGCTGATGAGGGTGGCTACGGCGGCTCCGGTAATGCCCAACTGGAAGTAGAGAATGAGCAGAGGAGCCAGAATCAGATTGAGCAGCACACCCGACATGATGCCTTTCATCGCATACATCGCATTGCCCTGGAAGCGCATCAGGTTATTCAGCGTAAGCGAGGTGGTCATAAAGGGAGCACCCAGCAGGATAATGCCCAGATAGCGTTCTGTATAAGGAAGAATGGTGGGCGTAGAACCCATCAGAAGGCAGAGCGGAGTGAGGAACACATGACCCAGAATGGCGATGAGGAGACCGGTAAGAAAACTCAGCACAAAGCCCGTGGCTGCCATCTTCTGTGCCTGTTCCGTATGTTTGGCGCCCAACTGTCGCGAAACATAATTGCCTGCACCATGGCCAAACAAAAAACCAATCGCCTGGATAACAGCCATTGCTGCAAAGGCAACGCCTACCGCTGCCACACTCTGCGTGTTGATGCTGCCCACGAAATAGGTGTCGGCGAGGTTGTACATGCTCGTCGACAGCATACTGATAATCGTTGGTATGGCCATCGTAAAAATCACATGATGCACAGGGGCATGAGTGAGGAACGTATAGTTGTCTCTTTTCTCTTTCTTCATAACTTTATGATGCTCTTTTGGGGCATTTCAACCTGCAAAGGTACATAAATATCCACAAAGTTGGACAATTATGAACGAACTTTTATAAATTTATAAGAAAAGAGTTGCATTATTCGTAAATTTATTGTATTTTTGCACCGCAATTGAATATATATACAAAAAAACAATTTACTAATGAATGATGAGATAAGAATCATACCGGTAACAACAAAAAAGGGGTTGAAAACCTTCATTCAGTTTCATTATGATCTCTACAGAGACCATAAGTTTGCCATTCCTTTTTTGCGTTTCGACGAGATGAATACGCTGGACCCAAAGAAGAATCCTGCCTTCGAATTCTGCGAGGCTCAATACTTTCTGGCGGTTGACAGCGAGGCTCGTATCGTGGGTAGAATTGCTGCCATTATCAACCATCGTGCCAACGAACAGTGGAACAAAAAGCAGGTTCGCTTCGGCTGGTTCGATTTCGTGGATAATGTTGCGGTTTCCTGTGCCTTGTTGCGTGCGGTAGAAAACTGGGGCAAGAGCAAGGGAATGAACGAATGCGTAGGTCCGCTCGGATTTACGGATATGGACCGTGAAGGCTTGCTCATCGAGGGCTTCGACCGGAAGTCTACGATGTATATCAATTACAATTATCCTTATTACAAGACGCATCTGGAGAGTTATCCGCTCTATGAGAAGGATAACGACTGGCTGGAGTACCGCATCAGGATTCCGGAAGTGACGCCGGCTAAGTTTGCCAAGACTGCCCAGATGATAGAGAGCCGATATAATCTGCATGTGCATAAGTTCACCCGCCAGGAACTGACCTCGGGAGGAATGGGTAGGAAGGTGTTCGAAATCGTGAATGAGACTTACAAGAATCTCTATGATTTCCAGCAGCTTACGGAGAAGCAGATAGATGAATATGTAAATACTTATATCAAGAAGGCTGACTTGAACCTGGTAACGGGTGTGGTGGATGGCAACGCTGGCAACAAGCTGGTAGCCTTTGGTGTTTCCTTCCCTTCGTTTACCGATGCGCTGCGCGAGATAGGCGATGGCAAGCTTTTCCCTACGGGTTGGCTGAAGGTGCTGAAGGTTCTGAAGTGGCACAAGACGGATACGGTAGATTTGCTCTTGATAGGTGTTCTTCCGGAATATCGCAAGAAGGGAGCCAACGCGCTTATTTTTGCCGATCTGATAGAGCAGTATCGCCGTTATGGCTTTAAATGGGCTGAGGCAATGCCGCAGATGGAGACCAATACCGGTGTTCAGAGCCAGTGGCAGTATCTGGAGAGCGAACAGCATCGCCGTCATCGCTGCTATAAGAAGAAGATTTAAAAGTCTCTGTTTTGAGCCGTTTAGGCGTAAAAAAGATAGAAAATGGGCTAAAAAGTTAAAATTACTAACTCGCTCTAAATTGGACTTTGATTGAAAATCAAGAAGTTGGGCGTTTGCCT